>JAESGE010000116.1_pt1 | contig 67182 bp, 52 predicted proteins | sample 9269601 | NCBI WGS metagenome assembly JAESGE01 (sample SAMN14515569, study PRJNA621662) | algae metagenome | isolation source: Tolypothrix brevis GSE-NOS-MK-07-07A and co-occurring heterotrophs from wet... | place: USA: Grand Staircase Escalante National Monument, Utah | collected 2006-04-16
AAACAAGAACATTCAAAATCCAAGTTTTCTAGCTTGAAGTAGGGCTTGAGCCGTGTGAGTGCGAAAGTCTCATGCACGGTTCTTAGGGGAGGGGAGAGCGGTGACGCTTGAACCTTACCCGACCGCAATCAGACAACTATTATGGGATGACACTGGTGCTAACAGGGAGTTCCTACGGTAAAATCGATGCCTTAAAAAGTAACCTAGTTTTAAGCGGGGCATAACCCAAAATCCCCGACTTCATCAGAGTTAAATCCCGCCGAGTTTTAACACTAACATCGGTAAGAATCTAGGGGTTCTGATGGTTAAAATGGCACTACCTAACGGAACAATCAATCTATCGAAGGAACGAATAAAAACGGATTAAAGGTCTTGGGACGGTCGAACTCCAGGTAGGTAAGACGAGATACGGAATCCCTTTAATGCGGGTAGGATGTGGCGTAATTGCCGCAAGGTATTCAGATTATATTCTTTGGAGTACGAGCATGATTAGGCACATGTACCAACATAGTGAATCGTGGAAGACTTTACCTTGGAAGAAATTTCGACGTAATTTATTCCGCCTACAAACGAGAATATACAAAGCAGTTCGAGCAGGAGATAAGCGTAAAGCAATGTCCCTTCAGAAACTTATCCTGAAATCCCAAGCGGCTAGATTACTGGCAATTCGCCAAGTAACTCAGCTAAATGCTGGTAAGAAAACAGCAGGTGTAGACGGTAAAAAGCTACTATCTCCAAAAGAGCGCTTTGAACTGGAAGAACTGCTAAAAGCTTCTGGTAATAACTGGATACACGGGAAACTCCGGAGTATACCAATTCCTAAAAAGGACGGTTCTACCAGAATGCTTAAAATTCCGACCATTGCGGATAGAGCTTGGCAATGTTTAGCAAAATACGCATTAGAACCAGCACACGAAGCAACTTTCCACGCCAGGAGCTACGGGTTTAGAACAGGCAGGTCAGCACATGATGCCCAGAAAATCCTGTTTTTAAATCTTAAATCTGGCGCTAAAGGAATAGAAAAACGAGTTATAGAACTCGATATCGAAAAATGCTTTGATAGGATAAACCACACCACCATAATGGACAGGCTCATAGCTCCCAGGAGTATAAAGCAGGGAATCTTCCGCTGCCTCAAATCAGGGGTCAATCCAGAGTTCCCCGAACAAGGAACACCACAAGGCGGGGTAGTGAGTCCACTTTTAGCCAACATCGCCCTAAACGGTATTGAAAGTATCCATAAATACAAAGATATCGGGGGAAAAATAATAGAACCATCAATTCGCTACGCGGACGACATGGTGATAATACTACGTCCTCAAGACGATGCCCAAAAGATACTTGACAAAATCAGTCAGTTTTTAGCAGAGCGGGGAATGAAAGTTAGTGAAAAGAAAACCAAGCTGACTGCCACGACAGATGGCTTTGATTTCCTCGGCTGGCACTTTAAAGTTCAGAAAAACGGAAAGTTTAGATGTGTCCCATCAGTGGATAACTTTAAATCTTTCCGCAAGAAAGTAAAAGCCATCGTCAACTGCTCGAATTATGGAGCTACCACCAAGGCTGAGAAATTAGCCCCTGTAGTTAGAGGTTGGAGGAATTACCACCGCTTTTGTAAGATGGATGGGTCAAGGTTCTCCTTATGGCACATCAACCACAGAGCATTCAAGGTATTCAACAAGGAAGCTAAACAGAATCGCCATACCTGTAGACAATTAATAGAAAAGGCATTTCCGAAAATAAACACATCAATGTCAAAGGGGAAAAATCACCCTATGACGGAGATTTAAGTTACTGGAGCGAACGCAACAGTAAGCTATACGACGATAATACCTCTAAAGCCCTCAAACGGCAAAACCATAAATGTGGACATTGTGGACTCAAAATGCTCAGTGACGAGAAGGTAAATTTACATCACGTCGATGGAAACCATAACAACTGGAAACCCAAGAATCTTCTAGCTATTCACGAAAGCTGTCACGATTATATCCACACGAGCAAAGCTAAAAGCTAAGAACATCGGAAGCTGGGTGCGGTGAAAGTCGCACGCCCAGATTTAACTGAGAGGTGCGGGGAATAATATCCCCATCGACTCAACCCAATCTCGTTGAGTTTAATTCTTAGACACCTGTACAGGACTGGAAGCTGGTCGCGCAATCTTTGACCAAGACTGCATCCGCTCAACAGCAGCAGCATCTTGAACAGCTAAAGGGGTGATGTTTAGCTGGCAATTTTCTAAATCAGCCAGAGTGACCTGCTGAGGTCTTCCCTCATCAAAAGCCAGTAATGCTGCTTCTGATGCCAGGGTTTCCAACTCAGCACCACTAAACTTGTCGGTGCTAGCAGCGATCGCCTCTAAATATTCCTGCGGAACTTCTATACCAAACCGTTCTAAGTGAATTTTGAGAATCTGGCAACGTTCCAACTCAGTGGGTAGGTCAACAAAGAAATTTTCATCAAACCGCCCTTTCCGCTTAAACTCAATAGGCAGCGCTGTTGGGTCATTACAAGTTGCCACTACAAACACCCCCGCCGTACACTCAGACATGAAAGTGAGGATATTTCCCAAAATCCTTTGTGAGACTCCAGAGGTATCGCCATTAGCTGAAAGTGCTTTCTCGACCTCATCAATCCACAAGATACAGGGTGCGATCGCTTCAGCAGTCTTGAGTGCGCGGCGGACATTGCCCTCAGATTCTCCCACCAGGCTACCAAGCATCGAGGCAATGTCTAATTGCAGCAGTGGAAGATTGAGTATGGTTGCAATGTTCTTTGCTACTATCGATTTACCCGTCCCTGGTGGCCCTGCCAGTAACACACCTTTAGGCTGGGGTAGATTTAGCGATCGCGCTTCCTGGGAAAATAACCGACGGCGGCGTTGCAACCAATCGCGCAACAGGTCTAGTCCACCAAAGGGTATGGTCGCCAGTTTACCTAATTCAATACCCATCTGAGACAGTAGGCGGGTTTTGTATTCGACAACCAAAGGGATGACCGTAGTATCAATTACTATACCTTTACAAGTTAATCGCTCCTTAACAGTGAGCCGGAGAAAGTCGCTAATTTCCTCCAGCGTCAAGCCTAATGCTGCTCTTGCCAAGGTTTCTTTATCTTCAGTAGTGAGAGATACGGTAAAAGTTACCTCTTGCTCACTGGCAGATTCTTGCAAGTACAGTAAATATGATTCTAAGTGGTCTTGAATTTGCTCAATGCTGGGCAAAGGAACTTCACAGCAAGGAATTAGTCTCAGTAGGGATTCATGCAGTTGAATGTTTTGACCTAAAAACACAATTCGCTTTTCAGTCGGTTTGAGGCGATGGTACAAGTTTTTTACTCTAGTGAGGATTTCCCAACTCAATTGCAGGGAGTTTTTACCCACAAAAGGGTGAACATCTCCGAGGATAAAAACCCCATTACCGCCGAAATTGTTGATGTACTCGAACACATATATTAAAGTGTCTATATTATGAGGCTTTTTATACGTCTCGACTGACTTGAACACCAGTCCACCGTCGTCAGCAATCAGACATTGCTCCAAGCCAGAAATTCCCAAATTCCAGAAGTACACAGGACTGTTAAGTTTGTCCATCACTTCAGCAGTTAACCACTGAATGATAGTGGCTTCTTCGGGGGACAGAACATCTATTGCCACGATGGGTATTTGAGAATCAATGGTGGTTATCAGGTTTGATAGTTTCATTGTTACTAATTTTGATCGGGTACGGGAGAAAGTTTTTCGTGAGTGGTAACAAGATGCACGACTACTTCGTAAACTTCGGCATCGCCGTTAAACACTTCAGCAACTCCAGAAAAATTTGGATGAGCAATGGCGGAAATTAGGGCATTGACTAAAGCGCACAGTCCCTCCGCATTTCCTTTGATAATTACTGGTTCCCGCGCTCCTTTTGAGGGGTAAATATGGAGCATCGGATAATCTTCAGGTAGTTCGCTCATAGAAAAATTGTGCAGGGGGATTTTCCTCGTCCCCCATCGAATGTTTATTGGTGCAGTCGTTGTTGATGAGTAATGATGCTACGAAGCTGTTGCTGAGATTCTGGTTTGTAAATGCGATCGCCTTGCACTATGCCTAAAGCTTCCTCAAAGGGTTGGGTTGCTTCTAGGCACGACAATCCCTCAAATCCCTCGGCTTCTATTTTCACTTCACCTGTAGCAGTGTCAAAATGTATCAATATTGCCCGTTCCATAAATTACCTCCGTACTTGTTGAGTTTGCTGGTGTGCTGAAAATGCAAGGCGCAGAGTATGTACCTGACCATTGGTTTCTTCTGTGATGGTGCATTCTCCCAAATGTTCTTGTAACTGGGCTGCTTTAGCGCGAACCATCTTCTGTCCGTAGGCTTGTATTAGGGTGTGCGAAAAGAAGTCTTCTCCTAGTCGGGGTACAGTTTCATAGGCATCATGAATCAGTTGATACACCCCTGCCTCCTGATCCCACTTAAACCCGATATCTGCACGGACACTTAAACTACGATCAGGGACAACAATCTCAGCACTTTGTCCTTGGGAGTCGTCGTAATAACCTCTCAGCGATTGTGGTTTTTCATAAACTTGGACAGTAAGCTGCAAATCTTGTAGAGCTTGTACTAAACATTCACGGTTAGTTAGTTTTGTGGTGACAGTTGAAAAATGTGACATTTCCTACCTCTAAATACTGTGGACTGGTAAATTAATGCGAACAGTGGTGATAAACTCAAAGGAAAACCCTACGTATCACTTAACCTCCTTAATTGCCTAGCAAGCTTGGGAAGTGTGGGCGTATTGTCTTCCTCTACAACCCACACCTAGTTTTCGATCAAGGACGATACAGATACGTTCTTGATTGTTTTTTCTAGCGAAGTTTGAGAGACATCGCTGTAGCTCTGGTTAAGCCCATACCCTCATCACTTGCTAATCGTTGGAGATGGCGTTGTTCATCCAAAAGCTTGGAGCAAATTTCATCCATTTTTTCCTGTAACTGAGAACGCCCTTGTGAATCCAGCTTTTTAGCATCCACAGAAGCGTTTTCGAGAACATTTTCTAGATGAGTCATCATTTGTCCAAGGCTGCTACCTGCTTCAAAACTGGCGTTAGCCAAAAGCATTTGGACTTTTTTGAAATGGCGTTCCATCTTCTTCTTGAAGTTGACTGGCTTGCGTCCTGGTTCCCAATTGCTCAAATCTTCGAGCAACTGGGCTGCTAGTTGTTCTCCTCCAGCGATCGCTGATTCCCTCAGTGTTTGTTCTAAATTTCTGTCATACTGTTCGATAAACCGAGTTATTTGCCCTAAGCATTCAGCTTGTTTCTCTGAGAGTTGTTCACTGATGGCGGGAATAATGACAGGACGACCAATTACTACTTGTAAATAGTCCTCTAGTTCCTCTAAACAGGGAAAAGCTTTGGCTAAGTTCTGCTTAACTTCTTGTTGTTGTTCTACAGATAACTGCCAAGCATTGAGTGAGAGAAATTTGTCAATACGTTCTTGATAGTCGATGTACCCCTTTTCATACTCTTCTTTCAGTTGAGTGCGTAAAACAGGTGCAATATTATCTCGAATTCCGATTAGTTGATTCCAGACCAAGGGCGCTAAGTCTATAGAACAAATCCAATCACCATTGTCATAATTCATCCATTCTTGGACTGAAGCAATTTCTTGCCTTAGTTGGCTTGCTGCTTCGTCTAAAGCTTTGAAAACTTTGATGCCCTTTAAACCAACTTCTGAGGTTGTAACCTTCACTAAGTCAGATTCTTGTTCATCTTGAGAATATTTGAGAACATCTGTCCATTTGGGAGCATTACTCTTGGTTGTCTTCTTTAACTGAATCTTGAAACGGATGCGAGTTTTATTCAGCTTAGAGAAGTTATATCTTTCAACAACAGCGTCTTTCAGAAAGGTTTGGCTTGAATTAGTAATCACTGAGTTTACCACATTCACTAGGAATAATAATGTTTCTTAACCTCAGTAAAATAAAGCGTAAGCTTTACCTTTTTGCCACTCATTTTGGCTATAATTCTATTCATCCAAATCATTTAAATACTTACTAAATATAGATAAATTTGATTGTGATTTCAAGAAAATTGAGACTATAAAGCAGCTAGGAGCAGATTATTAGCTGAAATATTGTTAAAAAAAGGCAGGTTTTCTATAGTTAATAAGCAGTTATTAAAGTGAGCAAACGTTTAATCAGACATTGACAAATTCAAGGTCTTGGTATTTGTAACTTTTTTGATTACGCACACATAGTATATTCGCCAAGAGTATCCGTTGCTACTCAGACTCAGTATTTGAAAGGATTGAATGCGACGCTCTAGTTTTTTTTGTAAGTGGTTTTATCCGGGTAAACACCAGTCCAGCCAATAAAATAACGAAACTGCTATAATACACCCGTATAATCTCTTACTTATATTTTTATTTATGGAACCTTTAAGTACTGCTGCGCTCGCCATTGGGACTGTGATTGCGACTAAGGCTTTGGAAAAAACTGGTGAAAAGGTAGGCGAAGCTCTGTGGGATAAGACTGGGCAGTTTCTTGTCACACTCAAAAAACATTCTCCCCATACTATTACTGCACTTGAGAAAGTACCTGAACAACCACTTGATTACGGTAAAGCCGTAGTAGAGGTTGAAGCTGCTGCAAGGGAGAATCCTGAAGTTCATCAAGCTGTGCAGGAATTGGTAGCAGCAGCTAAAGCTGATCCAAAAGTTGCTTCAAAGGTTCAACAGTTAGAAACTAATATCAACTCTCAACCAGCAACTGTTATAAATAATACTAAGTTAGCTGAGTCAATTAAAAATGTTTTTCAAGGAAATACTATAATCGGTGGGACTTTTTGACTGGAGTCGTCCGGAAGGGAACGGACAAAGGAAAGTACCCAGCAAGCATTAATGAGATACCTAAACCAGGAAATCGAGCGTCGTGATTTTGTACGGCTGCCACTATTAAGCCGTCAAGATAACCCAATCACACTAGAAATTAAAACTCTTTATATTGACTTGCCCTTGCTGCTAACCTATAGCCCCTTCTCTGAACCATTTCAGGTAGAGACTACAGATGTAGAGCTAGTAAACTGGCAAATACGCGAAGGTTTCACAAGTGCTCTAATTTTTGATCGATCTGCACGGAGTAAGCTTTTTCAAACTGAGGAGCCATCTTTTTGTCGAATCAGTGATCAATTAAAGACGGGTGCTAGGTTGGTAGTAGTTGGAGATCCTGGTTGTGGTAAGACAACCTTACTGCGTTTCCTAGCTTATAGTTATGCTTATAGTTATGCTTGCCGCCAATTACCTTCAAGGTTCCAAGACAAGTTTGTATCAACACTGGAAATTCCTCCAAGTCATAAGGCAGTACCCGATGAACCTTGGTTGCCTGTTACATTAACCTGTCGAGATTTGCTAGATGCTGATTTGAATAGCAGCTTAATTGAGCTTATTCAGTATCAACTCCAAAAATTACATAGCAGTAGCAGTGATATTCAACTACTGACTAGCCTTCTAGAAGAACAACTGCAAGAAGGTAAAGTTCTCTTGCTGATTGACGGTTTAGATGAAATCCCAACAGAAGAGAAGCGATCCAGGTTTGCCGAACTCATAGCTGACCAAGCCAGAATCTACTCTCAAACGCCAATAATTATTACTTCTAGAGTAGTTGGATTCAGAAACATTCGAGATGATCTTGACTCTTTCAAGCATCTTAATGTAGGTTCACTAAAAATAGAAGACAAAAAACGATTTATTCATGCTTTCTCCACCTGTGTAGGCATTCGATTTAGACAAAATCCAACCTTAATTGAAAATAGTCTAGAACCTTTGGTCTGCCACAGTCGCAAAGTTGCAAAACTATGCGAGAATATATTTCTGCTAACTCTAATTTCACAAGTTTTTCTTCGAGATAGCTACTTACCTAACCGACGATTAGATATATATCGGCGTACAGTTGAGTTAATGATTGAACGCCGCAACGGTGATTGGCGATTACCTTTAACCCTCAATGAAGTTTGTCCGCATTTAGAATATCTTGCATATTGTATGCGTTTAGATGGTTCACAACATTGGACGGAACCAAAGGTACTCCGAACTATTCAAGAGTTACGAGAACATGAACCAGACATGACCATTTTAGGGCAACGCACGCCTGCTCAATTTCTCGATTTGCTCATCAATCAGTCAGGATTGTTAAATATAGCAGGATTAAGTGAACCCGACGAGAGAGGTTTTGACCATCGTCTAATTCAATTTTTCCATCAATCCTTTCAAGAATATTTTGCGGCACAAGCTTTGCTGCATGGTCGTGGGATATTTGAGAAAACAGATGTTTTAGACGAGCTACGACAGAAAGTACGTGGATTAGATATTGTAGAACGCAAAGTTGAAACCCTTAGTTCTGGTGGGAAAACAGAACCTGTTGTAGCTGGTAGTTGGCAAGAAGTTGTACGTTTTTGCATTTGTGACTTAGATCGGAAATCAGATACTGAAAAAAGATCAGATGTAGTTACCTCCGACGATGCCATGTTAATGCTGTTGCCTAGTCATGGTATCCCTACAAGGGAGGCGCGTGCTCTTGCAGTATTTGCTCTACAAACTTTGGCAGAAGAGCCTAATTTGAGAAGTGATACGGTTGATGCAGTAATTGATTCAGCCATTGATAATTTAAGTGAGCTTGACGGCATAAATTCTAAGCCAAACACACTTATGGATGAAGCTTGGTATTCAGCTGCACGTTCTTGTTTTGGACAACAGTGTCGAGACAGATTACTACAAAGCTATATTCAATCTCGTGATGTTCGCCGAAATAAAATTGGTTCTATCTACTCTTTGATGACGACGAATGACGAAATTCTAAATGCAGAAAATGCAGCCCAGATACTAGAGCCACTTTTAGCAAAACTAAATAGTTCTTGCTCAGTTGAAGAACGTGTTGAAATCAATCTCAGGTTGGTTGAAATATTTTTCCGTCCTCAAGCGATAGACTCTAGTGTAATAATCAATTTTTTACCAAGCAACATTTTGCAGAACACTATTAATCTGCTATTGAAAACTACTGAGAATGCAGCAATCAACAATGATTTAAATGATGCAATTTTATCTTCAGCGATGTGGGCACTTGCATGGCTAACTACGGCAAAAGACAAACACTCCTGTAGAATTTATACATTTAGCGAGACAGAACGTAAATATTTACAGAGAATTGTAATTGATGAAAGACGAGATGCCTATCCCCGAATGTGGTCTGCCCTTATCCTTAGTGCTTCTGGCTCTGAGAAAAATGTATTCGATCAAGTAGATTGGTTCTATGAGTGGGCAGAAGTTGCAGATGGTACTAAACCCCATAAAGAATTGCCAATACCAACTACTCTTTACCGCCCGCAAGATATAGATGTGTTAAATGCTTTAATTAATTCAAACTTGCCAATGCAAGCTAAACGTTGGGTTGCTATTGCAATGGGAAGATTGGGATATTTTGTGTCTGAGATAGCAGAACCGCTTTTGCAAGTTCTTCAAGATGATTTGCTTAATAACATACGCGATGAAGCTCTAGTGTATTTGGTATTTGCAGGTGGAGATAAAGTTGCTTCCTCATTTATAGAGAAAATAAACTCTTTGGAAAAGGATGAAGCTAATAAAGATAGTCATTATTTTCGCTCGTGTTGTGTCCTAGCTTTGATTGCTATGGGAAATGTAAGCACAATTAAGCATCAACTTAATTTTGGTGTGGAGAAGAAACAATCCTATAGGAATGCTTATGCATATGCTCTAGCTGGTGTCGCAAGCATAGAAGGTTTCAAAGCCCTTGAAGCTATGAAAAACCATGAAAATGTTAAGATTCGCAACTCCATCAATAATGCACTTTTGAGGATGACTGAATGGAATGCAGCGAGTGTCGAGCAAGATAAAACTAAGTCGTCTGCTAGTCAAAATTTTGCATATATATTCGATCTAATTAATGTATCTCTAGAACAAATTAAGGGAAAAAGCTCTTTAGCGCATAGACTGAAATCAGCCAAAACTTTTGCGGGAAGTTCATATTTTACAAAATTGGTAAATCGAAATAATGCCCTAGTCTATGATATTCGGACTAATCGGAATGGCATTAGGGGATACATGATTCTTAAGATTGATAAAAACAAACATACCGAATATTTAATCAAGATGAAAGGCACTAAGAGCTTCGATGCCACAGATTATGGGGAGATACTATATCGGGGTCTAGGTGAGCCTCCAACTTACATTATGCGCGAAATGCACGAAAAGTTTGGAATGTATGAGGACAGACAACCCGAAGATTTTGAGACAGAAGTTATTTGGGAAGATGGCGGTGAAGTTCGCCTCATTGTAGCTCTTGATAAAAAGGATAAATATTGGTTTATTGTCAAAATTGACCCTGAACTTGATGAAGAATACCAGCTAAAAGTGAAAGAAGGGAAAATGAATATAAGTGATTATGGAGAAATACTTTATAGAGGAAAAGGTGATATGCCTAGCTTCGATATGCAGGCAAAAATATTCAAAGAACTTGGCATTTAGACGATTATGTTAATTGCAACATAATAACCCCAATATACCCATAACGTGTATTCAATCTAGCTCAACATACTATGTGCTATTATTTTACACTTATTGTCCAACTTTTCTTGATATTCAATTAACAATTTTTCTTTCATTTCGTCTCGATGTTTTTCTGGACTAACTTCCCCCCATTCTTCCCCTAACTCGTTGAAACTTTGTTTCATATTATGCAGGACTGCATGTTTCGTATTCTGATTTTGCATCGCCAAAAGAGCAAGAGCGCCAAGACCAAGACCTTTTCCAGCTATCAACGCTCTATCACCTAATACACGCCAACCATAATTGTCTTTGTCAATTTCAGCTAACTTTTCATCATACCACTTTTTAATATCTCCGCACTTAGGTAAAAATACTTTGTTGTAAACTTCTGGAAAATGATTTTTTCGTGCTGTTTCCGGATCGGCAACATAAGTCTTTAAAACATGACGAACTGCGAGTATCTCATCTCCACGTAACTTACTAACAGTGAACAACCCAAAATGAGATAGACCAACCCAATAGGCAGGTGAATATTTTCCAATATTATTTTTTGAATTGGCATTCAACCCCGTACAACGAAGTAACTGCTCTTCTGCATAATTTAGACGGCGTTCTTTTGCCGCTTCATTATTGGTTAAAGTTGCATCATTTAAAGCATCAAAAGCAGAACTGATGTCACGCAATAGAATTTGATCAACTTTTTCTAAAATATTCTTGATAAGAGATTGATTATCAGCAATTCGTTTTACCAATTCTTCAACTATAGGAACTGCCACCTCTAATATTAATTTTATCGTATCTGGATCAATAGAATTTATTGTAATATTTGTATTATGCATTGTGTCTTTCTTAGAATTTTGTATTCTTATATAAGTTCAGTTATTACTGATTACATTTAGAGACAGACCCTTGATAATTATCTTTTACTTGCTATCAACAACTAAAAGATACGTATCTATCGTTCAGTCACACTATTACAATTAGATTAAAAATCTACGCGATAAGTATGAATACTTGTCGCAAAAAATAAATATCATAGTAGGTGACTATGTAATTATACGATATTTTTTCGAGATAAATCTGAAAGAATTATTTCAATCATTATTTTAAGCATAATTACTTATAACATATCAATAATTTCATCTCAGTTGTTTAGTAGTATTGGGTTATAGGTAAGAGAAGTAAAAAGCTAAACCTTATATAAGGTAAGCTTTTTCAGCCTCTATTTCCGTTTGATAGGGTCGAGATTCCTATACACCATTGTCACCGGATAACTAATATCCGTTGTCTAGCCCGTGAGCTAGAAACATAGTACAAACGATTAAACTCTCTAATCTTTGCCAGGACTGCCTTACTGTCATCTCCTCGTTCTGGATAAAGTCGCTTACTCAAATCTTGACCATCAATACCCGCTTCTAAGAAAGTGCTACCTTGGCTATTGTGAACAGTTAATGCAAAGCAGTTTCTGATGTTGGCAAACTGCTCTAAATGTTTGTAGTACTGCTTCCACAGAAAGGGATTACGCTTGGCACTTTTGAGTAAGCGTTTGGTTTCTTGGTCAAATTGTTTTTGCTCATCTTCCTGCAAAACATAGAACTGACGCACAATCCCCTCATCTGTCTCTACCTTCAACCTCCAAGTATCATAGTTGTTGTAACGATCGCCAAAGACATCTAAAACAGTAAACTCTGTAGATGTAGCAAGAATCGTAGTTTTACCATCAGGAGCCATCACAGGATCTCTGGTGATTAATCTCTCTCCAGGAATAAACCGATTGATATTTTCACCATATAAATGTGTGCGAATCTGCTGATTGTAAAAGTCAACTTGAGTATTAGTCCAGGACAAAATTCGGAAACAATCTGGGTTTTGAGCAAATTCTCTCTTCATCTTTTTGCAGGCATAATGCAGCAAAGTTTGACGTTTAACCATTAGTGCCCCATTACTTTTATCAGGCAGATATTTGGCATAAGGCTCAAAAGGAAACTTGCTCTTGGTAACTGCATAGCGAGAAGCAGTGACAAACTCTAACAAAGGACTACCAGTTCCTTGACGCACAACTTGAGTCAATACTGCTTTATCTGGCACTTGAAAACTAGGAGATTTTCCTTCATTAACTGGATTTAACTGTGCTGGGTCGCCCATGAGAATAATTTTGATTTTTGTCCAGGTGGATGATTGGTTAGCAACATCCTCAATCCAGCGCCAGAGTTGTTTGCCAATCATGGAACATTCATCAATAAAGACAACATCAAATAGATTGATGTAAGAAGGCCCAGTTTGGTCAAGTACTTTCTCTTTACCTCTAGTTACCATACCCAGTCCTAACAACTGGTGAATGGTGAAGAATTCTACCCCGGTTACACCATTTTCTGCCGCCATGCGTTGCAGCACACCTACAGCTTTATTAGTGGGTGCAGTCAGTACAACTCGCTTACCCGCAGCAACAAGAACTTTAACTAGTTGGAAAACAATAGTTGACTTGCCGGTTCCCGCATAGCCAACCAGCAGAAATAAAGCAGCCATCACGGTTGGCTGTATAAATGTCCACATTGCATCTAAAGCTTTTTGCTGCTGCTGGGTGAGTTGAAATGGAAAAGAACCTGTTGCAGCGAAAGTAGGAAGTGTTTGGATCATCATTGCTTCGCTAATTCCATTAATTGATCCACTCAATGCAGCGATAGCTGTTGGATTCATTAAAAATGAATTGTTCGCCGAAAATGCTTATTAATTAAGTCCGCAACAAGTAGGCGACAAATCGAAGTTACTAACCTGATTAATAGTAATGTAAGTGACCAACCTTCACCGATTTGGTTTCAGCCTCCGCCGTCAGAACGCCCGATGAAGCACCCTACACACCTTTTTGACACTAGCATCACGACCTTTTTGACACTAAACAAGATTGCAAAAGTCACTGTTAAGGTACGATGAATACTGGTAACAGGCGATCGTTACCACTTCATCATAAAATTAGCTTATGAAATACGAACCCACGATTTTCGATTGTTTAAAGAAAGTAAAGTGGCGATCGCCTGGAATAAACCATCAGTTTCACCATCCCTGACTTTTGCAATCTTGTCTACTAGCATCAGGTGCGTAAACCTGATTCTTTATTGCGATGCAGCGCGATCACACAATGGGGTGCGGAATGTGAGTTTTAATTGCGACTTGTTCACCAAATGTATATTTGGCTGCTTTAGCAAACGGGTGAGTGAATATGACAATTATGGTGTTCATTGTAGATTCCATTGCTTTCACCCGCATTTTTGGCGTAAGCCATCAATAATTTATTATGCTTGCAGAGAATTATGTTAGTTTGATGTTTATCGACGCTTCAGGAAACTTTTCCTGAAGCGATGCTCATGTAGAAAATTTGCGATCGCCCCGATTAAATTACTTCTACTTGCGGAATAGGGCAACAAAAATTATAATATAAAATACTACTTATTCATCCTACCTCAAAACTCATTGATAAGGTAGCAATATTATCAGCTTTTATTTCTCTCGGTTGACTGCTACCGCTACGGCTGCCACTCAAATCATCTAGCAAATCATCAATCACTGCAACAGGTTCTCCTCGGCTAATATCTATTGGCTTATTGGCTTCTCCTCTTCCTCCTCCTCTGGTTTCACGTACCAGTTGCTGTAACATCTTGGCAGCATTTTTTAATTCCGACCGACTTGTAACTATCAATGCTTCGGCTGATCCTTTTTCTACAGCTTTGAGTTCTATTTGGTCTGGTTTACCTATTACTAAAGGAGGTTCATTTGGCTTGAGTTGTAGTGTCCTGTTCTTAATTATATTTTGATAGGGGAATACTACATAAGGTTTACCAGTTACATCAATTAATATAACCATGACATAGAGATTTTCAGTCGTATTGTTTTTGATTTCAAACTGGAAGAGTTTATTCAGGGGTAAAACACGAGAATAAGTTTTTTTCGCTTGAATTTGATTACTTTTTGCTGTTTGAGTTTGAGCAATAATTGTATTGGGTTGTTCTAATAAACTGATAGATGCTTCTACATCCAATGTTGAAGAGTTAGCATTCAATGTTTGCTTGAGGAGACGCATTGCGAGGAAAGATGTGAGCTTGGGTTTTAAACGAGAGACTGCATCTGTGATAGATTCTCCTTGTTTTCCAAAAGAACCTGGGATAAATTCTAATGCTTCGCTAAATAAACCTATAGTGTCAATATCTGGTAAATCTTCTCTATTTGTCTGCTTTTTCCTATTTTCTTTAGTCATCCGACCGAGAATATATTCTAATTTCCTTGGATATCGTGTGTTTGCTTGTGCGGTTATTGCTTCCATACGATTAATTTGAGAAAGCATTTTAATTGCATCACTTATATCTTTGGTTAAGGATGGGTCTAAACCAATATTGAGTTTTAAATTAGCTGGTATAACGCGACTAATTTCTTGAACTAACATTCCTGGCTGAATATTTAAATTAGCTGATTTTGATACTAACTTTGCTTTTGCGTCCAGAAATTCGCGAGGAGATGTTAATATGATTTCTCCTAAGACTTTTCCACTATTATTTGAAAGAGCAAACTTCGCATCTTTTTGCATATTTGGTAAGCTTTGATATTCTACTCCTCCTAACCATAAATTTATTTCTTCCCCTTTAATGCTAGAAATTACACCCTCGGAGGGAGGAATTGATTTTGTATCAATAAAAAATATCGGCTGAGTGTCATCACCATCGACCACTGGATTTTGTTTACTAGCGAAAGATTGTATTGGACTTTTAATTTCAGTGATAATTTTACCAAGTGTATTTGTTTCTTGCCATAGATACTGTGTTAAAAAATAAGTAAAAGCGCCAGCAGAAAAGTCACGTATTGGTCCATCCCATGATTGTATATCCTTTTCTGATGACGCAATTACAACTCCGTTTCCTACACTAGAACAACGTAAGTCTTTGAACGCATCTTCACCTTTAAACTTCAAATCATCTATCCAGCGTTTCTGATATGCAATTTCATCAGGATGAGGATCATAACCATCTCCAGAAGCCCAACGCCCAACAAAGTTACCACGAGTTCCACCACCAGAAAAGCAGCTATCTAAAAGCATTGTTACATTAGTTACACCTTTTTTTTGTAAGGCTAATCTCAGCAGAAACAAAGTACGCCCCATAATGTCTGGTGCAAAATTATTTTGGCTTTCGTCAATAACTGCTAAAGTACTATTAAATTCCAGAAATTTTTTATCATCACAATTCTTAATAGGTCTAGGGTCTCGCAAGTGAGAACCGTGACCGGAGAAATGAAATACTACTATATCTCCTGGTCTTGCTTGTTTAATCAAATGTTCTTCAAATTTTTCTAAAATGTTTTTACGAGTTGGTTTAAATTCATATGGGGTGTCCTTTTTAGTAGTTAATGTCACAATATCATCAGGACAAAATCCAAAACGGTGAACTAGAAGTTCCTTCTGTAAACGAACATCGTTTACACATCCTTCTAATTGCTGCTTTTCAAAACGTTTAATTTTCGGATATTCTGTAATTCCTACTAATAGTGCTAGTTTACGTGGTGTATTTTCTGCTAAAACTTTAGCGTAGCGGTTTCCTTGATTAATAATATCAAGATGGCTCATTCCTAATGCTGCTAGGGTTGAGCCTGTTAATTGTAAAAAGTTACGACGTTTCATCATGACAGTTTTATATTGTTGATTGTTGGTTTGAGATTTGGGATGGTAAAAACTAATTTGTCACCTGATTGGATTCCCCAATTAAGGTAAATGCTGCCCAATATGACGGTGGTTTATCTTTAAATTTGAGCATTGCTTGGCGTAATGCTTGGGCTTTATCCAGTGGCTTTTGCTTGTTGAGGAGATTTTTATAAAATTCGGTCATTAATTCGGCTGTGGGTGCGTCGGGGACAGCCCAAAGTGAGACAATTACGCTGGGGGTTCCGGCACTAATTAAGGAACGCGATAAGCCGATTACACCGTCGCCAGTAATACGTCCTCTGCCTGTGTTGCAAGCACTAAGAACTACTAAGTCTGCATTGAGTTTCAAGTTGAGAATTTCTTCGGCTGTCAGTAAACCGTTGTCTTTGCCTGATGGTGCAAGGGCGATCGCGCTTTGCAAACCTTGGATGTTATCAAATAAGCCGTGGGTGGCAAGATGTATAATTTTAGCTTGGGGTAATAGTTCTAAAACTGCGGCTTTAGTGGCTTGCTTATCGGTAAGGAGTTTGGTTTTGAGTTTATTTTCCTTGAAAAGAGGTGTAATGGCTTTCGCTTCTTTTTCTGCTCCCGGTAACTTGGATAAGGGTTGTGCTTCCTCTCCAATTTTTGGCGCTATACTCGGCATGTCGGGATTGCCGACGACTAAGGCATTTTGCACAGATGCAAGTTCTTTTGCTCGTTCGTGGGTTAATCCTAGAACCTGAATTGAGGGTGCTGTTAATATTGTGTGTTTTTCAATTAAGTATTTGCCTTGTCGGTCTTTGAGTGCGGGAAAGGGAACTAAAAATAGTTCGTTTTGGGGGATAAAAATTACACGCTCATTTGGGTCAGTGGGGAGAAGATCGGCGATGGGGTCTATTAATATTTCATGGAGTTTTTGTAAGTCTTTGCTGGGGTCATCGTCGGGGGATGGGAAAACTTTGATGGCAAATTGGTCGCGTTTGGCTGCGGTATTTGGGGGGGTGGAATTTGTTCTTTTGAAAATGCTGCGATCGCGCACTCCTATAGAGTCACGGATATTGTCAATAAGTTCTTCCAGAGTGGTGTTTTCTTTTTCTAAAAAAGATTTGAGCTTAACTGGGCGGAATGTGACTTCACCTGTAGGTTTAATTACCCAGATGTATATTTGTGAATTTTGCCACTTTTTGTTACCTCTTGTGTCAAATTTTTCATCAATAAATGAATATAAAATGAGGTTTGCCCGTTGTTGGTCAGCAATTTTTTTAAGTTGATTGATTGTAGGCGATAAACTCTCATAATCAGTTTTGTTATTTGTTTGAGAATTTAATAATTCGATAAATGCACGGGCGCGACCACCTTCAGCAACTTCTAATGCATTGCTAATTTTCTCTTGATTAATTAATACTCTTTGTAGTAAACGATAGCTAACAGTTTGTCTTTCAAAAATTGAAATATTCTCATCATCTTTCAACTTATCTCTTAAAGCATTCCAAGCTTTAATTGATTTATATAAACTTTCTTCAGCTTCAGGATAATTACTCAAATTCATGTAAGCTTCTCCAATATTGATAAAGCTAATAGCTTCTGATTCTTTATCCTGATTTTCGATTGCTAGTTTATTAGCCTCCTTATATTTCTCTAAAGCTTTTTCATTATTACCTTGATCGCTATATACTAATCCTAGATTATTAATAGTTTTTGCTATCCCATTTTTATCATTAAATTTTCTACGAATAGTTAATGCTTGTTCATAGTATTCTATCGATTTTTCATATTTACCAAGATTCCAATAAGCAGAGCCAATATTATTTAAGGTTCTACCTCTTAGTCCAGGCATATCGGAACCTGAATTATTCAATATTTTTAACGCCATCTCATATAAATCTAATGCGTTCTCAGATGCATTTGCAGCTTCTGAAATTCTTCCAAGAAAATTTAAATTACTAACTCTTCCAACAATATCATCTTCTTTAGTATAAATATCTAGTGCTTTTTTATGTAGATCAAATGATTTATCGTACTGTGCTAATTTTCCATAAATCTCTCCTAAAGTTTCAAAAATAGGTGCTTTTAAGCTGTCTCTATTTTCTTTAGAAATGATGTCTAATGACTTTTCAGCCTCTTTCAATGCCTCGGCATATCTTCCCAATTCAACATAAACTGATGCAACAGATGCTAATCTTTTTGCTTGTTTTTCAATATCCCTTTGTTCTTCAGCAATATCTATAGCTTGTTGATAAAGGCTTAATGACTCCTCATATTGCTTTTTATTAGCATATACTGATGCCATACTAGCAATAATAATGCCTTTAAGAAGTTTTTTATCCTCACCTTCTAATTGTTCAATACTTAATAAAGTTTGTTGATAATAATATAGTGCATTATCATCTTCTCCGAGAGCAGAATAAGTATCTCCAATATAACGGAGAACTCCTGTTTGTATAATATTTTTTATCGGATATTTTTTTAGCATTCCTAAAGCAGGTAATAAATAATCCAATGCTTCTTGATACTTATTTTTTTGATAAGAGAAAAATCCTACTTTAAACCAAATTGTTAATTCTGTTTTTACCTCTTCGTTGTTCTTGGGATATGTATTTATTTTTTCTATTTCCTGAAATGTGACTAAATATTGTTTATAGTAATTAATAGCTAAATCTTCTTGTTTTAATAGATCGTAAGCGTATCCAATCATGAGGAAACTAATTTTCCTCATCACGAGGACAGAATTTTGTTCTACTAAATCTCTATATCCTTCTTTTTTTGTAATAGCTAACACATTCTTAAAGCTCTCTATTGCTTCTTTAAATTTACCCTCATCAAAGTTTTTCATTCCCAACTGAAAGGATTCAAGTGACTCAAGCTTTTTTTGTATTTCTTGTTGTATATTTTCACTATTTACTGGTGTTTGGGCTAATACACTATTTAGCCTATTATTTAGAAATGACAACTGCCAAGAATTATTTTGATTGAGAAAATATAGCCAAAAAGGCTGCGAGATACAAAGTAATAAAGCAATAACAAAAATTACAATCAATCTCCGCAGCCCCATCTTCATATAATCACCACTCCATTAATCAAAATAGGAAAAATTAAAACAACCACACCAACACCAACACATTCAAATCTGATTAACTATTAATTTTCTTAATCATCTCATTGGCTTTTTTCGCCTCATCTTGTTTACCCTGCTCTCGGAATAAATTAGCCGCGACTTGTAAATCAGCAATTCCTTCTTGTTTATTCCCTAAAATTAGAGCGCGAGACATACCGCGATTTAAATATCCCAATGCATCTTGTGAATCTCTCACCTCCCAAAAAAACGGCGATATTCTACTAGCAGTTTTTTCCATAACTTTTGTTAAAGGTGATTGTAAGCTCTTGTAAAACTTATACTTTTCGCTAATTTTTAAAGCTTGCTCATAATTTTCTAATGCCCTTTTAATATCGCCTAATCTACCATAAATTAACCCTAGATTATTACGGTAAGATGCTACATTTTTATCTTTTTCGATGGCTCTATTCAAATCTTCTATTGCTCCTTTATTATCTCCTGTGTGAACACGAAGACTTGCTCGTTGTGCATAGACAGAAGCTTCATCAAATTTTTGATTTATCGCTTGATTTAAATCTTCCATCGCTCCTTTTGTGTTGTCCATTTGAAGCCGAATGATACTTCTAAAATAGTAAGCACCAGGTTCAGAACCAATTTTGATGATTTTTTCGATATCTTCACTCGCTTGCTTATCATTACCTGAAAGAAGATAAGCGAAACTTCGCATGATATATCCGTTAGCATTTTCGGGATTTTTTCGTATTGCTTGGCTAGCATTTTCTATTGCCTGCTTATAGTCATCAACAAGCAGCATCACTATCGCTCGAAAAGAATACCCATCAACAGAATAGTTATTGAGAACTAAAAAGCGATTAGAATCTTCAGTTGCTCCTTTCACATCCCCAGTCATTGCTCTAACCATAGCGCGTATATAGTATCCTTGTTCGGAATCGGGATTGATCGCTAATGCTCTATTAATATCTTGAATACCCGTCTTATCATCTCCTAAAATAAATTTACTTGTACCTCTAATTAAGTAAGCATTATCATTGTCTCCATCCGCTTCTATTGCTTTAGTACAACTACTTAATGCTCGCTCATACTCTTTTGATTGATATCGCTTAAAACACTGCTGTAATAACTCATCAGCATTTGATTGTGCTAAAAGTAATGTTTGATTTGGTGCGATTTCTAAAGTCTTAACTGAAAAATTATTGCCTACATTTTTGTCTATAGAAATGTTAGCGATCGCATCCGATTTTGCAGTAAAAATTGTCCCTACTAAACTTAAAGCAACGACAGCAGCGTTGAGACATAAGTATCTAATTTTCATCTTCTATACCTCCAAACTTTATACACATATATCTCCAGCGTCAGGAACTTATGTAAAAATTTCACTGCAAACCAAACCTTCCTATTTACTCAGACTCGCCAATCAGCGTAAATGCAGCCCACTTTCTCGGACTATCAGAATACTTGTCTTTCATTTTCAGCATTGCCATACGTAATGACTGCGCTTTGTCAAGTCTGTTTTTGCTTTTGTATAAATTCTTATAAAACTCCGTCATCAGTTCAGCAGTAGGTGCATCGGGAACAGCCCAAAGGGAAACGATAACGCTGGGAGTTCCAGCAATAAATAGCGATCGCGATAAGCCAATTACCCCATCACCAGTAATGCGTCCCCTACCTGTATCGCAAGCACTGAGGACGACTAAATCTGCTTTGAGTTTTTGCTGAAAGTTCAAAATTTCTTCAGCAGTTAATAAACCGTCGTCTTTCCCAGAAGGAGCTAAAGCGATCGCACTTTTTAAAGCTTGGAAATTATTGAGAATACCGTGGGTAGCGAGATGGATAATTTTAGCTTGGGGGATTTTCGATAAAACTACGGCTTTATTTGCAGCATCACCAGTGAGTGCTTTTGTACCTAATAATTTAGCGATTGCATCTGCTTCAAGTTTGGCTCCTGGTAAGTCTGCTAACTTCTGCGGTTCATCCCCAATTTTAGGACTAACACTCGGCATGGTGGGATTACCGACAATGAGAGTATCAGATGCAGGGGAAAGTTGATTTTTTTGCTTTTGCTGTTGAGTTAACTCTAATACCTGTATTGATGGAGCCGTTAAAATTGTGTGTTTTTCAATCAGGTATTTACCCTTTTGGTCTAACAGTGCGGGGAAGGGAACCAGGAATAATTCATCTTGTGGGACAAAAATCACGCGATCGTCTGGGTTGGTGGGGAGAAGGTCAGCTATGGGTTCGATTAATATGCTGTGGAGCTTTTGTAAGTCTTTGCTGGGGTCATCTTCGGGAGAAGGGAAAACTTTGATTGCAAATTGGTCGCGTTTGGTTGTGGTGTTTTGGCTGGTGGAATTGGTTCGTGTGAAAATATTGCGATCGCTTACTCCTATAGAGTCACGAATATTTTCAACAAGTTCTTCCAGAGTGGTGTTTTCTTTTTCTAAAAAAGGTTTGAGGTCAACTGGTTGAAATTTGATTTCACCTGTGGGTTTAATAACCCATATATAAACTTGTGATTTCTGGGTTTGCTGTTTACCTGCAACTTTAAATTCATCATCAATAATCGAATATTGAACGAAGGTAGCGTTTTGTGATTTGGCGATTTGTTTAATTTCGTCAATATTTGGTGGGTTAGGGAAGTTCAGTTTAGAGTTAGCAGATAATAGAGAAGGAAGTGCTGCAAGTGATTCAACAAAAGCCCGTCCCCGTCCCCGTTCGGATATTTCTAAAGCAGCATCAGTTTTATTTTGAGCAACGAGAACTTTTTGTAAGGTGCGATAGGTGCTTCTTTGCGTTTCAAAAATGGAAATTTTGTCATCGTCCTTTAATTCTCTAGCTCGGAGAGATTCATAAACTTTCATGCCTTCAATTAGAGTACTCTCGGCTAGAGTGAGATTTTCTTGTTTATAGTAAGCAAGCCCTAAATTGTTTAGTGATTGAGCCTCACCTAAACGGTCTTTTATTTTTCTTTGAATAGCTAACGCTTGTAGATGATACTCAATGGCTTTAGGGTAGTTTTTCAATGAATAGTAGGCATTACCAAGATTTCCTAGTGCATTACCCTCACCTTCACGGTCTTTAATTTGTCGTGCAATTTTTAAGCTTTGCTGGTGGTAATCAATTGCTTTAGGGTAGTTGCCCAAAGAACGGTAGGCAATACCAAGGTTTCCCAATGATGTACCCTCACCATTACGGTCTTTAATTTCGCGTGCGATCGCCAACCATTGTTGTTGATAAGCAATGGCTTTAGGGTAATCTCTCAAGGAATAGTAGGCATTGCCGAGATTTCCCAATGATTTACCCTCACTTTGACGGTCTTTAATTTGTCGTGCAATTTTTAAGCTTTGTTGATGGTAGTCAATTGATTTAGAGTAGTCACCCAAGGAATCGTAAGCAATACCAAGATTTCCCAGTGCTGCACCTTCACTTTGACGGTCTTTAATTTGTCGTGCAATTTTTAAGCTTTGTTGATGGTAATCAATTGCTTTGGGGTAGTCTCCCAAGGAACGGTAGACAAGAGCTAGATTGCCTATTGCATTACTCTCACTTTGGCGGTCTTTAATTTGTCGTGCAATTTTTAGGCTTTGTTGATAGTAGTCAATTGCTTTAGAGTAGTCACCCAAGTAATAGTAGGCAATACCGAGATTTCCTAGTACCTTACCCTCACCTTGGCGGTCTTTAATTTCTTGTGCAATTTTTAAGCTTTGTTGATAGTAGTCAATTGCTTTGGGGTAATCTCCCAAGGAATCGTAAGCACGACCAATGTTTCCCAGTGATTTCCCCTCACTTTGACGGTCTTTAATTTGTCGTGCAATTTTTAAGCTTTGTTGATGATGGTCAATCGCTGTGGGGTAGTCTCCCAATGAATTGTAAGCAAGACCGAGATTTCCCAATACACTAGCCTCTCCTTTACGGTCTTTAATTTCACGGTAGATTTGTAGTGCTTCTTGCCAAGATTTTAGTGCTACTGTAAATTGACTGGTTTGAAACTGTTGAAGACCTTGTTGTAACAATCGCTCTGCTTCCACTTTCCGTGCATCTAGCGTCTGCGCTACTACCGCAAACTTCCCAAACACAGGAGCAAAACTAAACCACCAAGGTTGCGACACACAAAGCAACAAAGCACTAAAAATAATCAGGACAAATTTATGTAATCGCATCTACGTAAAACTACAACCCCATAAGCCGTAATAACTACCCCCTAATACATATCTCACATATCAGGGGGACTTGTGTAAAAAATTTTATTCAGAAGCTAGGGCAACGTAGAAACCGCAGCCTGCTTTGGATTACAAAAGTTATGTCCTTCAACATTCTTGATAGTATCCACTAATTGTGGTGATGGATTCTGCACCGAGTAAAGCTGTTCTAATACATCTGTCCACATTTCTTTCTTAGCGAAATAATCAGCTTTCTCCAGAGCAATTTTTTCTACAGTAGCTCCTTTCTTTTTGAGCGTTGCTTCCAACTTTGTCAAGTCATCTGTGATACTCGCTCTTTCTTTATTACCCATCATTGTAAAATTAGAACCAGAGTCTTTGATAGGGAGTCCTCTGACTTTTTCAGCTGTAATTTGCCATGCATAAGACTGTCCTGGTTGCAATGGTTTACCATTATATTTAATCTTTGTTAACCCTTCTTTGACTTTTAAAGTTGCAAAAACTTCATCCTTTCCCCTTTCAAAGATATCAATTTGCGTAACCCCTAAACCTCGCCAAAGAAATACAGGTTTATCCGTCCAAATTTCCTCGGTTCCTTTTTGTTCATTACTCGAATCGACTAATGCTTGCGGAAGAATTGCACAAATTTCTCCTTTTCCTCCTCCCGGAGTTTTACGACGACGAAAGACATTAAAAATATCAGCCCAGGAAAATGCTAAATATGAATTATTAGTTATTTTTGGTAACTTTCTATTTTGTTGTTTGATAGCAGCTTCTATTGGTAAGCTCGACAAAAGAGAAAGTGTTAAGAACAAAAATGCAAAATTCAAACCTAAATATTTCAGGCTATTCATTAGATAATCTCCTCAAAGTAAAGTGTATGTATTTCCAAAAGACAATAGAAGGTAAAAACACAGGAAATAAAATATATCCTGATATATATAACTGGAATGAAGTTAAGAAATAAATAATAGTATTTGCAAATACAACTTTCATTAATAATTTTTGATTTTGAGGATTATCAATTAAATATAATGACACACCTTTGGCGAGTAAAGCTGCTAATAAAATCATTAAAAAATCGGGAACTGGAACCACCAAATGTTTATTAAGTAAATGATGAACCATATAAGCATGACCTTCTCCTTTAGAAAAATTCTTCTCAAAATCAAAAATTGATTGCTTTCTCCAGTAAGCTATTGCCCAAGGATTATTTCTGTTATCTTCCCCAGTGCCAGTTAAACCTGCTTTAGCGTATCCTCCAGGTGCAATAATAACGATATATTTATCTAAGTTTTTTGGTATCTTCTCTTCTTCCCCTCGACTATCCAGCAATTCACGAGCAGATATACTTTTATAAGCTTGAATGGGGGAAATAGAAAAGTCTATAATTGGATGAAACCAGCCTGTCAAATGTGAAATAGGCTTTAAACGAAGATTTTTAATAAAATTAGCTTCTTCATATTTTCTATTATTAGCCGTGTTAATAAAATTCAATAACTCTTTTGTAGTATTAAAATTTTGCTGTGAATACTGATTGACACTGGAATCATTTAAACGTGAATTTTGCCAGATATAAGCTAGTGATAGCATATAACTAAAAGGAAGAGGATATTCATCTGTATAATGTTGGTTTATTTCTGGCAATTCTAAATACCCATCAAAAAAATAAATATCTCCATTGATACTCCAGTCTAAAGCAGAAATTTGATTACTTACTTGATTCTCTGTTTTGTCTTGTTCTTGTTTATCATATCCAAATATAAACCAAGAATTTTTAGCAACACCATTGCGAATTGCATCCTTCAGATTGCTAACATTATCCGGTTGTGTTTGATTTTCAACTTCACTTAGAATATAATCAATACCAATTAATTGAGCATTTTTGTTAGAGAGTGTTGTAATAAGTTGTGCTAAATAACTATAATCTAAGGGATGAAATTTTTGAAGAGGTTTTTGTTTCTGAGCTTCCTTTAGTGAATCATCATCAATTTTTACCAACAATAAAGGTGCTTGTTTAATGACTGATTTTATTGGTGTAATTTTTTGACGATAAATAGCTTGCACTAAAATACGTGGTTCAAGTAATAAACTCTGTACTCCTGGCAATAAACTCAAAAGTAATAATCCACCAAGCCATTTTGCCTCTAATTTTGTAGGGAACCATCGCTTAATCTTTGAAGTAATATTAAAAGGTTGAATCTGAAATAATTCAGCTTCTGGATGACGAAATAAGGACGGAACCAAATAAGCAGAAGGATAAGAAACGCGCTTTTCATCTTCTTTCAGCAACTGACTTGCATCTAACAAAGCAGTGTGAACATCTTTATGTTCAGCTAAACTCTGAAGAAACTTAACTAAAAATATCTGTGCAACTTGGTCGTGAATGGGTTCCCGCATCACCGCAACTTGACTCAACCCCAAATTAATCAAAAATTCAGCAATATTGATTCCATTACAAGAACTAAAAATAGCGAATTGCAATCCTCGTTTCCTAGCTACTTTGAGCGAACCTTCTATTTCTTGCATTGATAATGCAACCCCTGGTGCAATTCCTAATTCCCCTCCTGTAAGTTGAGTTTCGTTACTATGTCCAGCAAAAAATAAGATGTCCCAACCTCTTTCATCGGAAATCGCTTTGATGATTTGATGTTTGAGTGCATTAGCATCAAAATTTGTGGCATCTGTGCTTTTATTCCAACCAGCAAACTTAACATCAACGATAGAATTTAGAGATTTTACAGCTTGTTTATCATCTTCCAAATCTAAACCGGTATCATCTCCTAAAATTGCTAAAACTCTAATTTTGTGACGAACTGGATGTATTGCTTCATTAGAAATATTAGCAGGACTACGAGCAATACGTATTTTTTTTGGTGAATCAGAATCTGTATCAAAATAAATATCCCAACTTTCCCAAGGAAGTCTTGCTATTTCAATAGGTGTACAAGTGAGGAAAATTTCAACAGGTTGTTTTTCCGAAGTTTGGTTTACTGCTTTAGTAATTGTACGATTTATGCTAACCAATTCAGGACTTAACAACCATTGCTGGAACTCGCTCAATAATTGAGCTTCTGTCTCTACCAGTTGTTTATGAAAGTCTCTAGGTGCGCTTCCAGTACCGCTTATTCCCTTTTTCCCTCGCAATCTCACATAATAATCTAAATACGCTCTATGCCATTTTTCATAACTTTGAGTTAGGGAGAAAGGATAGTTAACATTAACATCAATAACTAGACCATCACCCCAACTTAATTCAAAATTACAAGTTGAAGTAATTTGTCGAACTTTAAGTTTAAAAATAGTATTGTTAGTCATTTTAGTATTTCTTATCTTAATTATTTTTAATTTTTTATTACTATGTAATTTAATAATTTTATCTTTTCATTTTTCTCTATTCTCTAACAAATGCAAACGGATTCAACGTCCTCACTTCACCATTGGATGAGGTGAACGTTACCAAAAACTTATCTTCATAATTACCAATAACTTGAGCAAAGATATAATCATGATAAGTATTTGGTTGTAACTGTTCTTCAACTAAAATTTCATTTTGGTCGCTGATTCGTAAATTTAAGCTGTAAGGTATTTGATTTCCAGGAAGAACCTTTAGCACTACTAATAATGTCCATTCATCATCAGGTAAAGACCAAACAGCAGCATAAACTCGTAGAGGAACTTCTAGGACAATATCTTGATGAAAATAATTAGCTATATTCGGAATTACGAGATTGCGTCTAATTTCTGCGAGAATACCTTCTAATTCTTGGCTTAAATTTGAGGATTCACGTATTGGACTTGGAAGTGCATTTGCTAATTGTCCCTGTATCGGTGACATTTGCCAAGAGAATGCTTGCATCACATCATCAATTTGGTTATCTAACCAACGTTGAACATTTACTGCTTGTTGACTGACCATTTGCATAAAATCTGATAAATGCAAAGCAGATATTTGAGAATTTGTAGTGGAATTGTCATATAACCATTTCACTAATTCAGGATTTGTAAGAATAGCTATACCCTGTTCCCAAGTTAAAACTTCCCAGAGTTGACGGTTATTTAGTTGAGGTAATAAATTCACAAGTTGTCTCTGCATTTGAGCTAGAATACTTTGACGATTATTCGGAACTTCTGCTAAAGGTATTGTAGCAGGTGAGTAACATTGCAAGTACATTAATAATTCGTCAATTTCGTGATTAAATAAAGTTAAAGATGATTGATAAGTCCAATCTTTCTCTAGCTGAAATCCTGATTGATTATCAATCAAGTCGCTATAACGGATAAATCCTTTAATAGCAGCGATTTCTAATTCTTCTTCTATCGCAATAACTATATAAAAATGAGCATTAAATTCTGGTATATCAACTACTGCTCTCGAAATAGTAACTTCATCCTCACTAAAAGAAATAATTGGGATTAAACAAATTTTAAACTTACCTACTTGTAAATTATAAACAGCATTGATCAGACTAGCATATTCAGGTTTTAATATTGAAGATATTTCTTGATGGATAGTGTGATAAATAGAAAGTGATGGTTCTCGTTTCTCCAGCCATTCTGCAAACGCAAATAAAGCCAAAGCTTGAAGGTAAACCTGCCATTGTTTCCCCTCTATCCTGATATTTTGACTAATCTGTAAAGCCTTTTCGCATTGTTCAGGTTCTAACTCGATAGTTTCAATATGCTCTGGAAAATCAAATAAATCATCAATAAAATCATTTAAATTATTATTCATACTATCCTCTACTACGATTTAAGTAGTAACAAATATATTCACAAATAGTCCTAGCCATTTTACTATTCATAGTTTGCCTTTGTCCGTTTCTCGCTTCTTGTTCTGCTTCTTGAATCACAGTTTGAATTTCCTTTTCTAAAAAAAATTGTACTTTCAATTCCCAATCTGGAGGTAAATCATAATCGAATTGAGCTTGAATTAATTTTAAAATACATTGTTTCAAACACAATGAAGTGTTACGACCAATATCATTACGTAAACCTTTCAATTCCAACAAACGGCTAACATAAGGTTGGTCAATTAAATTTAAACGAGGAGCAATTTCTGTCATCGGAACTCCTTCACAGTGAAATAAATGCAGTGCTTCGACAAAATTCTTTAATTTTTTTTGAGATTTAGCAGTTCTCTTGGCTTGAAAATATGTAATTCTTGCTTCAACAACTTTTTTGACAGCACCAGTAAAACACCCATCAAATGAAGAATTATATAATCCCGAAAACTCTGATTGTTCCTCTTCACTATTATGATTTTTTTCAGGGATATTATCCCAAGAATCTTGAGGATTTATCGATGTTGTTCCTTGCCTAACTCGAATACGTTCTTCTCGGAGATAATGAGCGACATTTTGTAATTTACTACGAACATCTTGGAGAACATCTGGAGGATAGTTTCTACGGTTAGGAAATAATTTTTCCGCAATTTGACGTAACTGTTCATCCGTCGGTTCTGGATATCTACTTTTAGTACCAGCTTGCCGAGTTTGCAGTAGCTGACTACGATAAATTTGGTGATAAGTATCAAGTAATTGCAATGATTGTTGAATTTCTCCTGCACTACAACGATTATTTTTGAGAATTTTTTCTAATTTTACAGGTGTTATATAGCTAAGAATCATCCAATCGGTAACTTGCTCTATTCTATGGTGTAATAATAATTGTTTGACTTCTTTATCGCTTTTAAATATCCTAATCGTCCAAGTCGAGAGATTGCTCTTTTCGGCATCGAATGTTTCTAAAATACGATTAATTAAACTTGAAGGATTAGAGGTAGAGGAATTCGGCATCTCTTCAATTTTTCGAGATTTATCCAAAACAAGAAGTAATATGTGATTACTTGTCAAGTCATGGGTTTTACCAAATTTGCCCTCTAATCGAGTAGAAATATTGCGGAGTTGGTTGGATATAAAGCAACGCAGACATAGCTCCGCCATTTGACGACGGTTGTCGTCATGACGCAACCACAGCATGAGTTGACGTTGAATCTCCCGATCTGATACATCATTACCTGGACTGAATTGAGGAAATTCTTGCTGAAAAAAAGCTTTAACCTCGTTCAATTCAATACTTTGACATCTACTTAAACCAATAACCCTCACCCATATCCAGTATTTCGACACCACTCCCATACTGATTTTGCCTTTTGTGTTTGGTAAAAATATTACCGTGAATCAGGGGACAGAGGGAGAAATCTTTGGGGTTTTATAGTCTGGAATGCTGATAGTCATGGATTTACGAAGATTATCTAGGTTTTACCCAGATTTACCCTCAGAAGCAAATGTTACATCTGTGAGCATGAACCTTAATCAAGTGTGTTACTCCCATATATCTCTGAGACGTTGAGCTTATGTATTTTTTTTTGTTCCCACGCGAGAAAAATATTGACGACCGTGAAAATACTTATACAGCAAAGATTTGACCCTTTTTTTACATAACCTCTGAAGCTCTGGAGATATGCGTAAGTACAAAGCATAACGGTGGAGAATCATAAATATGAACTTCAAACGAACCGGAGCGATCGCACTTCTCTCTCTAACTGTGGGATTGTTTGGTATTGAGTCAGCAAATGCGAAAAACCCATTAACGGAAGTACCTGTAACCGCACCTTCCAATTATATTGCTCAAGTGACTGATGCGAGTAATCCAATTTACGGAAGCTGGAAATTAAGACACAGCGTTGATGGAATTGTCTATGAAAGCGTTCTCGTGATGAAGGGATTTTCGGGAAGCATGAGAACCAGATATTACCATCCCAGCTTAGGAAAGCAAGCTGTAGACCAAACAATGTATCTTAAAAATTCGCCAGATGGATTAGTTTTATTGGGATACAGTCCCGTTTACGCTGGAACCAATAGAAAACATCCCACTTATTCTGCCGATAACTTTTTATTTGCAATTGAGCCTGATGGTAGTGCAAAAGTTGAAACTTGCGATGATTCACGACAATGTTCTGCTGTAACTGCACAAACCATTAGATAGGGAATGGTTTTAGATTTCAGGCTCGTCAATATGCTGAAAATTATCGAATCTGAAATCTAATAATTCCTTTAAATATCAAAAATAAATGGTAAAAATTACCACTTCATTTTACTAATCAAAACTCAAAAATTATTCATCACTAGGAGTTACTATGCAACGCTTATTAAAGTCCGTCGTAACAATTGCTGCTGTTTCTACATTCGCTTGCGTTTCTACTTTCTTTTCTGCTAAATCAGCCAGTGCTGAACAAAGAATGAATGGTAGTTATATCGGAGTTGGTGTTGCTGCTGATGGTAGTGGTGCAGCAGTTGCTGGAACTGTACGCTGGGACTTAAAGCCCGTTTCAATTCGTGCCACTGCTACAGGTGCTTGCGAAGGTAATCTCTGCGCGACTCTATTTATTCCTACTGTCACCTATGATTTTGGCATTAGTAAAAATGCAAATATCTACGCAGGTATTGGTGGTTCTGCTGTTTCCATAAGCGATGGTGACTCCTCTGTTTCTTTGGGTACGGGTGCTGTTTTACAAGCTGGTGCCGAAGGAGCAATTAGTCAAAATGTAGTCCTCTACGGTGATGGGACTTATTTCACCAATGGTGGTGGAACTCTTTGGAAAGTTGGGGCTGGTTGGAAGTTTTAAAAGAGTTTAATGTTGGGAAAAAGATAAAGGTGAAAATCCTTTATCTTTCCCAAAGTATTTGATTTACATATAGTTATACAAAGGAGAATAAATCAAATATGATTGCAACAATAATCATGTTATTCATATTAGTCATTGAGTTAAAACAATTAACCGAAATGTATTGAAATTAGTCATAAATTTTAAACTGCAAAGTTTTGATAGTATTTGAATCAAGGAGCAGGCAATGCAAATAGTAAAAAATAAGAATTTTGGTTTTCACAACAAACGTAGTTTTGTCTTATTTGAAAAGTGGGTATTAGTCAACTTCATCGCGGAATTATTGGGTTTAGGAATTATTGCATTTGTAGATACAATATTTCCAGTCCATAATAATCAAAATTTACAGCTAGTTTTAATTTTAGCGGGTGTATTTCAAGGACTAATATTAGGAGTTGCTCAATGGTTAGTGTTACGTCGTTACATGCGTAACTCGATTTGGTGGATATTAGCGACAACAATTGGATGGCTTTTGGGATGGTTGGTGATATTGTTCGTTCGTGCGATCGCTCTTTTTACCATCGCAGTTACGCAAAAAGAATTCGATTTCGTCACATCATTATTGGGAGTGATTTGGCTGGGAACAGCAGCGGGAATGCTGATAGGATTAGCTCAAGCGATAGTTTTGCGATTCTGTTTGAAGGTTAAGTTTCATAAAGTTGTTTGGTGGATGAATGCAAATGCTCTAATTTGCGCTTTACGTTTTTTCTTGACATTCATCGTATCCAGTATCATGCCAAATAGATTTTCTCTAAGTACAGGCTTGATAATACTTGGTATGGAAGGGGTAATGACAGTTGTCTGTAGTGGAATTACGGCTATTATCTTGATTTATTTATTGCAAGCGAACTTACGGAAGCGTTATTCATATTAACATGATTTTTCATCAAAATTACTTTGAATAGAGAAAATTTTCTTGAAAATAAAACTTTAGTTTAGCCCGTAATTGTCAGATTTTTTTTACATAAGCTCCGAAATGTGGGAGATATATATAAGTGCTTTATCGAGCAAATACAATAGGATACTGTGTATGAATTTTCCTCTGTGCTGTCTTAGCGTGCTTACTGCTACTGCATTGCTATCGCTGAGTTTTCCGCTAGAAATGGCTGGGAATACTTGGGGAAGTAGTACAGTTGTGGCACAGACAACAGGCGATCGCAAAGTTGAAGCTTTACTACTTTTAGGAGTCGGAAGTGATTTTTTAAAAGCTGGTCAATTAAAGGAAGCTTTAGCCGCATTAGAGAAAGCTTTAGTCATTACTAGAGAAACAGGCGATCGCAAAACAGAAGGTCTTGCTCTCATGGCTATAGGGAGCTTCTACGAAAATATAAGAGAATACCCTAGAGCTTTAGATTATTATCAACAAGCTTTAACTGTTACGATGGTTACTAAAAATAAAGATATCGAAGGCAAAACACGTAACAATATTGGCTGGGTTTACTTCAATTTACAACAATATAATACAGCGTTAGAATACTACCAGCAAGCCTTGACTATTGCTAAACAAATTGGTGATGAAAGAGATATAAGTATCAGAATTAGAGGTGTTGGGCTAGTTTACTATAAACAAGGGGAATATCCTAAAGCTTTACAAAGCTATAATCAGGCTTTAGCTATAGCCCGGAAAATAAAGGATGAAGAGGGAGAGGGAATTAGTCTGGGTAATATTGGAGAAATTTATAAAAATCAAGGGCAATATGCAAAAGCGTTAGAGACTTATAACAAAGCATTAGCTATTTATAAAAAAAATAATGATGCGAAAAAGATAGCTGATACCCTTAGCAGTATAGGAGAGGTTTATTTCAAGCAAAAACAATATTCTCAAGCATTAAATTACGAACAAGAAAATTTGGGTATTCGTCAAAAAAATCGTGACAAAAATGGAGAAACTTTAGCCCTAGTTGGGATAGGTAATATTTATCTTATTCAAAAACAATACTCTCAATCACTAGATTACTATCAAAAAGGTCTAATTCTTGCTAAACAGAATGGAAGAAAATCTCAAGAAATTTTAGCTCTTAGTAATATAGGACAAGTTTATCAAAGTCAAAGGAATTTTCCTAAAGCTTTGGAATTTCATAACACAGCTTTAATTATTGCTCAAGAGATGGGTAATGCACCACGGGCAAATGAATTGCTGCTCAGTATTGGCAAAATTTATGCATTGCAAGAAAGGTATGCTAGTGCTTTAGAACATTATCAGAAATCTCTAATCGTAGCTCAGAAATTTGGATATCAAGCTAGAAAAGCTTATTCATTAAACGCTATTGGCGTAATGTATCGCAAAGTAGGACAGTATCGTAAAGCTTTAGATATTTATCAGCAAGCTCTAGATATTTATAAACAAGTTGGCAGCAAGGATGGAGAAGGTATAACTCTCAATAATATTGGTACTGCTCATAATGGTTTAAAACAATATTATGATGCAGAGAAATATTATCAAGCTTCTTTAGAAATTTCTCAACAAACTGGGGATAAAGTAGAAGAGAGTGAAAGGCTAAAAAATCTTGGTTTAGTTTACCATTACCAGCAGAAATTTACCGAAGCATTAAATCATTACAATCAAGCTCTAGGCATTGCTAAACAATTGAATGATAAGGGAGGAGAAAGTACAACACTTCATAATATTGGTGGAATTTATTTGGATACAGGAAACTATCCTAAAGCTATAGAATACTATCAAAAATCTTTGGCAATGACTAAGGAAATAGGCTCTAAAGAATGGGAAAGTTTAACACTTAATAATGCTGGAGCAGCATATGTGGCTATCGGTAAATATCCCGAAGCTGAAAAAACTTTATTTTCTGCGATAGAAACTAGGGAATCTTTACGAGATGGTTTAAAAGATGACCAAAAAATCTCAATTTTTGAACAACAATCTGCCTCTTATCGCTTTTTACAAAAAGCATTAGTTGCTCAAAATAAAATCGAAAAAGCTTTGGAAATATCAGAAAGGGGACGTGCTAGAGCGTTTGTAGAGTTATTAGCTTCAAAACAGTCACAAGATACTGAGAATAAACAAAATACTAAACCCAATATTCAGCAAATTAAACAAGTTGCTCAAGACCAAAAAGCAACTATTATCCAATATTCTATTGTTCCATCTAATGTTAAATATGTACAAGAAAAAGGAAAGCAAGAATTCCGTCCATCACAAGAGTATGTTTGGCTCTATATCTGGGTAGTTAAACCCACAGGAGAAATTACATTTAAACAAGTAGATTTAAAATCCTTCAATACATCATTACAAGACTTAGTTATCAACAGTCGTGATTCTATTGGTGTCAGAAGTCGGGATATGTTTGATATTAAAGTGATAAATCCTCAACCTGAAGACCCAACTGAAGAATTAAAACAACTGCATAAAATCCTCATTGCACCTATTGCTAATTTACTACCGAAAGACCCAAACGAGAAAATTATTTTTATTCCTCAAGAATCCCTCTTCCTAGTTCCCTTCCCTGCATTATTAGACGATAAAGGTAAATATTTAATTGAAAAACATACTATCCTGACAGCACCATCAATTCAAGTCTTAGATTTAACTCGCAAGCAAAAACAAAATTCCTTCAAGATTGAAACATCAAACAGAAATACAGCATTGGTAGTCGGAAACCCCACCATGCCAAAAATTAAGATTGGTGATTTAGAGTCAAACTTAAAACCTCTTCCCGGTTCCCAAAAAGAAGCTCTTAAAATCGCTAAATTTTTCAATATTGAAGCACTTACAGGTAGCAAAGCAACTAAAAGTTCAATCATGCAAAAAATGGAGCAAGCAAGCATCATTCATCTAGCTACCCACGGCTTGCTTCATGATTTTAAGGGCTTTGGTGTTCCAGGTGCGATCGCATTAGCTCCTTCTGGTAATAAAAATGATTCAATTGATGGTTTACTTACCGCAGGTGAAATTCTGGACATGAAACTAAAAGCTGATTTAGTTGTCCTCAGTGCTTGCGATACGGGACGGGGAACAATTACAGGTGATGGAGTAATTGGTTTGTCTCGCTCTTTATTTTCTGCTGGTGTCCCTAGTGTCATCGTGTCGCTATGGGCAGTTGATGATGATTCTACAGCTTTCTTGATGACTGAATTTTATCAAAATTTGCTCAACAAAGAAAAGCCACTTAATAAAGCCCAAGCATTACGTCAAGCCATGTTAACAACAATGAAACAAAAAGAATATTCTAACCCTCTTCATTGGGCTGCTTTTACCCTGATTGGTGAGGCTGATTAGTATCCCGCATATATAGCTGAGATAGATTGCAATTTTAGAAAAGCTGATTTTTTTAGACAAAATGTGGTGACTTATGAAACCTGTAATTGAATATGACAAGCCTGCTGTTACTTCTGTAATTGAGATAGTCAAAAAATACAATAACACATATATATTATGTCGTCGCTGGATTAGTAGTTGGATAGATTTGTTTGTCTTGATTTCTATCTTATTTATTCCCACATTATTATTAGATGCTGTCACATATGAAAAATTATTCCATCTTTGGTTTTGGCTGATGTTGGCTTATTTTTGTATTACTGAGTTGTGCTGGGGTAGAACTTTGGGCAAAGTAATTATGGGGACAGTGGTTGTTAACAAACATGGTAAATATCCTAATATTTGTCAGGTATTAATCCGAAATATACTCCGCATTTTTGAAGCGAATCCATTTTTATTCGGAATATATTCAGCCGGAGGATTTCCAGCAGGAATGCTCGTTTTGATGACAAAACGCAAGCAAAGAGCAGGTGATATGTTTGCAGGGACTTATGTAGTTTTATTAAAAGACCTCAAACGTCTCCAAGCTATGAAAAATTCGTTGCAGTAATAGCAGTCTACCCTGATTAATATGCGCGATCGCAAACAAAAACGAATTGTAACGGTATTTATCGCTCTCGTGGCAATGGTTTCGACTTATTTGCCCCATTTACCAATCCTACCTGCTCAACAAGTATTTGCCCAAACCCCAAATACAGAAGTTGAAGCTAAACCTGTTGAAAAAGCTCCGGTATCGGGGAATTTTATCGATTACTATGCAGAGGAAAGACAACTTAAAGGACATGAGGGTAGCGTTAACAGTGCTAATTTTAGTCCCAATGGTAAGTTTATAGTCACTGCGGGTGTCGATAAAACAGCTCGTATATGGGATTTTTCAGGTCAACAATTGCAAGTATTACGAGGACATGAAGGTAGTGTACGTAGTGCAAATTTTAGTCCCAATGGACAACTGATTGTTACTGCATCCTTTGATCGCACGGCGCGAGTGTGGGACAATTCGGGTAAAGAGCTTGTTTCGCTGAAAGGGCATGAGGGTAAGCTTTTCAGTGCAAATTTTAGCCCAGATGGTCAACGAATAGTGACTGCTGGGGTGGATGGTGTTCGCTTGTGGGATACGGATGGTAAGCAGTTGGGGGAAATTAAGGGACATCTGGGAAGTGTTTACAGTGCCAATTTTAGCCCTGATGGTAAGTTGATTGTTACCGCAGGTGCGGATAAAACTGCGCGTATTTGGGATAGTTCGGGTAAGTTTTTAACAGAGTTGAAAGGGCATACGGATACAGTTTGGAGTGCGAATTTTAGCCCTGATAGTCAGCAGGTTGTCACGGCTTCTGAGGATAAGACAGCACGGGTGTGGGATTTATCGGGGAAGGAGTTAGCGGTTTTATCAGCACATGTGGATACGGTGTGGAGTGCGAGTTTTAGTCCTGATGGGCAGAAAATTGTTACCGCATCCGTTGATAGAATTGGGCGACTGTGGGATTTAGAAGGTAGGTTGTTGGCAAAGTTGCAGCAGCATACTGATGGGGTGAATAGTGGAAGTTTTAGTTTTGATGGGAAGTGGATAGTTACTGCGGGGAATGATGGAACAGGAAGGGTTTGGGATATTAACAGTAAATTATTGACCGAGTTAAAAGTAAGTGATACCCCAGTAGAGGAACTACGAGATAGGTCGCTTGAGGGTGCTAGTGCAAGTTTCAGTGCCAATGGTAAATTTATAGTTACTGAGTCCAACCATGTAATCCGTGTTTGGGATAGTTCTGGAACCTTACTTTTTGAACGTGAAGGTGAATATGCGAGCTTTAGCCCTGATAGTACAAAAATTATCACTCTATCTGGCGGCACTCCTTACATATGCGACATATCAGGTAAATTACTTTTAACAATACAATCCCAGAATGGTGAGCATAATCTTGGAATCAACAAGGCTGTTTTTAGTCCAGACAGCAAACATATTGCTACCGTATCTGATGATGATCTTCAACTTTGGGATTTACGGGGTAAGCCAATTGTAAAATTCAAAGAAAATATATATTTTTACGCCGATGATATAGAATTTAGTCCAGATGGCAAATTCATTATTACTTCAAAATCGTCTCAAAATTCAACATTGTTATGGAATATTGCAAGTAAATTTAAAATAGAACTTAAAGGTCATAAAGGTCATATTAAAAGTAATAATTTTAGTCCAGATAGTAAGTATATTGTTACTGCATCTAGGAATGGAGATGTTTTGTTGTGGGATAATTCAGGCAAGTTTATTATAAAAATGCAAGGACATCAAGATGCTCTATATAGTGCTAAATTTAGTTCAGATGGTAAACTAATAATTACTACATCACTAGATGGAACAGCTATACTTTGGGATATATATGGTAAAGCACTATTAAAGATACAGGGAGATAAATCTTCTATAGTGAGCGCAAGTTTGAGTTCTGATAATAAAAGAATTTTAACTACATATAGAGACGGTTCCGCCAAAATTTGGGATTTATCTGGAAAAGAATTAGTGCTTCTTCAAGGACATAAACATGGAGTGAATGGCATTTTCAGCCCTGATGATAAAAGAATTATCACAGCATCTTGGGACGGTAGCGTAAAAGTTTGGTATTTATTAAATAAGCATTTACATCAATTGGCATTACCAGAAAATATATCTTCCAAAAAAGCCAAACTAAGATATGATTCTAGGGAACAGCAGCTTAATCGCAGATATAAAAATATTAACAGTATCAGTTTTAGTCATGATGAAAAACTAGTAGCAACAGCTTTTGGAGATGATAAAAAGTATAATGCTCAAATCTGGGATATTTCCGGGAAGCTGTTGTTTGAATTGCAAGGACATGAGGGTAGTGTTAATAGTGTTAATTTCAGTTATGATAATAAATATATTGTCACAGCATCTTCTGATAAAACTGCTAGGATATGGAACACATCTGGGAAGCAGATAGTAATATTAACAGGTCAAAATAAAATATTGAATAGCGCAGTTTTTAGCCCTGATAATGATTATATAGTTACTAGTTCTGAATATATTGTTTGTATTTTGGATAGTAAAGAAAGTATTACCTTAAAATATAAGCAAACATCTGAACATAATATAACGAATCAGCACGCAAAAAATCAGTATGCTAAAGTTAATAAAGAAGAAGCAGTAGATACATCATTAAATTGTAAAGCAACTTTAAGACATCAAGAACCTATTATTAATACGATTATTAGTCCGAATAGTAAGTTTATTATTACTACATCATATAATACTACTAGTTTATGGGACATGACTGGCAATTTAATAACTGAATTTAAAGGTTCGCATATGACCCAAGCAAGCTTTAGCTCTGATAGCCAAAGTATTGCAATCGCACATGATGATGTAGCTGATATTTATGATGTTTCTGGAAAACTAAAATCCAGATTTAAAATAGGTAGTTTGTTTACTACAGGACAAAATAAATTTCAGCGCATTAGTTTTAGTCCAGATGGTAAAAAGATTTTAATTTCAAATGGAGGAGTAAAAATATTTGATATTTGGGGTAAATTAATTACCAATTTTTTTCAGTCAGATGTTGGTGTTTTTAGCCCAGATGGGGATAAAGTTATTACTATTTCAAATTCAGACATAATGTTTTGGAATGTTTCTGAGATAGATAATAAATTGACACAAGATATCTCGAAAAAATTATTAAAAAGATTTAATATTAAAACATCATTATCGCTATTATCCAATATAGTTATCAGCCCAAATGGTAATTTTATTGCAACTATTCCTAACGATTTAGATTCATTTAACCAACCACAGCTATGGAATATGTCAGGTCAGTTAGTAGCAGAATTAAAAATAAGCTCTAGCCCAAATATAATTAATTTTAGTCCAGATGGAAAATTAATTGTCACCACATCAGAATCAGAAGTTAAAAATATAAAAATATGGAATAATTCTGGTAAGTTCTTAACTTTATTTAAACAGAAAAAAACTAACAAAAATTTTAGTGTTTTAAAATTTAGCCCTGATAGTCAGAGAATTATAAATATAGATAATAATGTTGTCTATATACGAGATACTTCTGGAAATATACTAAATAGCATAAGACATGAAAAAGAGAGTATTAATGATGTCATTTTTAGTCATGACAGTAAGTATATTATTACTATAGGCTCTAATACAGTTCGCGTATGGAATAATTCTGGGAAGCTACAATGTAGTATTAAGCATGAACAAGGTCGTATTAATTATGCTAGTTTTAATCTGGATGGAAAGTATATCTTGACCAAAGGTACTGATACTACATTCCGAGTATGGGATAATTCTGGTAAACAAATTCTTAAATTAGGCTCACCACAAAAGATAGATCATTATTTAGAACTGAGGGTCGGAGGAGAACCTGAAGTTGTTCCAGATTTCACCCATGCTAGTTTTAGCCCAAATGGTAAATTAATTGCAGCATCAGATAAAAATCGAATCACTACAATTTTGGATGTTAGCGGAAAAAAAATAGCAGAACTTAAAGGGACTTATTTAAGTTTTAATCCTGATAGCAAACATATCCTCACAATGACTGATGAAAAAACAGTCAAATTATGGGATATTTACGGCAAATCAATAGCCGATTTTAGACATCATCAATATATCGAACAAGTAGTATTTAGTCCTAATGGAAAATTCATATCTATTGTTACGCAAGGTACAGTTGAAAATAGCCAATTATCGACAGAAAAATTAGATAGAAATAACACTATCAATATATGGAATATATCTGGAGAAAAAACAGCAGAAATTCAAGGGCTGTACCAAGGCTTTAGTCCCGACAGTAAAATGATTCTAACTATATTTGTGAGTAAATCTACTCTAAAGAATGCTAGAGATTATAGTTTTCCAGAAATTAGGGATACTTCTGGGAAATTATTAGCCTCGCTAAAAATACCACGATATAGCGTCGAAAACGCAAGTTTTAGTCCTGATAGTAAACTAGTTGTCACTAATTCTTGGGATGAGATACCCCGAATATGGGATATTTCTGGTAACATGCTAGCCAAATTCAGAGGAAACATGCTAGCCAAATTCAGAGAAAATAACTTAATTTTCAACAGCATTTTCAAGAGTGCAGAATTTAGTCCAGATGGAAAGCGAATAATAACAGTATATGATGGCACTTCTATATTATGGGACTTATCTGGTAAACAGTTAGCTCGCTTTGGAGAAAACCCTAATTCTTCTCCAAAAGTAGAAGCAGATAGATTGAGAGATTTGGAATTCTATGCTCCCAATTGTGATTTAGCATTAGAACCTTGGCAAAAAGCATTAAAAATATATAGAGAAATAGATGAACACGAAAATCACACCTTGATGTATGAAAAGCTGGGGAATGCTTACTCTTGTCTCAGTGATTACAGCAAAGCTATTCAATCTTACTCCCAAGGATTATTAATCGCCCAGAAATTTAAATATTCTGAAAGACAAGCAACTATTCTTAGCACTTTAGGAAATGTTTACAATACTTTAGTTGAAGATGATACAGCACTTCAGAAATATGATGAAGCCTTAAAAATTCTTCCTCAAGGTAATTCCCGACTCAAATCAGAAGTTTTACGAGGAAGAGGAAATATTTATAACTTGCGAGGTAGCTTTCCAGAAGCCGTGAAGGACTATCAGGAAGCATTAAATATAGACGAATCAATAAAGAATGAGTCTGCTATCTCCGAAAGCCAAGTCCAATTGGCAAGCATTTATCTAGCATTAGAAGATATAAATAAAGCCACCCAATATTATAAAGATAATTTAGATTTTAACGAAATTGAATCATTAGCTGGTTTGGGGAGAATTGAACTTTTATTAAGCAATGTAGATAAATCAATCACTTTATTTAATAAAAGTTTAAGAGCAGCAGAACAACTTGCAAATAAAGAAGGCAAAGGAAATGCTTTTTACAATTTAGGATTAGCTTATTATAAATTAGGTCAGCTTCCTGAAGCCGAGCAAAATCTTCGTAATGCAATTGAAGTATGGGAAAACCTACGTCTTAATCTTGAAGATACCAATAAAATCTCCATATTTGAAAAACAGACTCGTACCTATCGCCTACTTCAACAAATATTAATCGCTCAAAATCAACCCGATAAAGCACTCGAAATCAGCGAAAGTGGACGTGCCAGAGCCTTTGTAGAACTCCTCAGCCAAAAACTATCACCCAACCCAAAAGAAGAATCAAAAATTACACCACCAGACCTAAATCAAATAAAGCAAATTGCCGACTCTCAAAACGCCACTATCGTCCAATACTCAATTATCTACGATGAATCAAAAAACGAAAGTAAAGCACAAAAGCAAGAATCAAAACTCTATATCTGGGTAGTCAAACCCAATGACGAAAAAATAGAATTTACAGAAGTAAACCTCAATAAATATTTACAAGCAGACGATATTAACCTAGAAGAACTTGTTAACAACTCTCGCGAATCATTTGGTGTTTACCGTAATGCCTCTAGAGCTAAAACTCCAGTCACTAACACCCCAGGCAAGCGCGATCAATTTTTAATAACAATTAATCCTGAACTTGAAAAAGAAAATCTCACCGAATACTTAGAGAAACTCCATAAAATATTAATCGCTCCCATCGCCCAATTTTTACCCAAATATGAAACTCAGCGCGTGATTTTCGTTCCGCAAGGAGAACTCTTCTTAGTACCTTTCCCCGCACTAATCGACGAAACTGGTAAACATCTCATCGAAAAACATACCATCCTCACCGCACCCTCAATTCAAGTATTAGAATTAACTCGCAAAGCAAAAGAAGACAAAAAACAAATAAACCCAAGGAAAGCTTTAGTTGTCGGTAATCCCACAATGCCAGATGCATCCTTAAAAAGTTTAGAAGGTGCAGAAGCAGAAGCAAAAGCCATATCATGCCCCACACTACTCAACACTAAACCCCTAATCGGTAAAGCAGCTACCGAAACAGAAGTAGTCGCCAAAATGCCCCAAGCTAAAATAATTCACCTAGCAACACACGGATTATTCGATGACTTACGCGGTTTGGGGAGTGCGATCGCTTTAGCACCTTCTGGTAAAGACGACGGTTTGCTAACTGCGGAAGAAATTTTGAATTTTAAACAAAAACTAAACGCTGATTTAGTTGTTCTCAGCGCTTGTGATACAGGTAGGGGAAGAATTACAGGTGACGGGGTAATTGGCTTATCACGCGCTTTTATTAGTGCAGGAGTACCAAGCGTTGTTGTCTCCCTGTGGGCTGTACCCGATGGTGAAACAGCATTTTTGATGGAAAGATTCTATGAAAATTGGCTACAAAATATTGATGAACCAGACAAAGCAACAGCATTACGAAATGCGATGCTAACAACGAAGCAGAAATATCCAAATCCCCGTCAGTGGGCAGCATTTACTTTGATTGGGGAAGCAGAGTAAGTAAAAATCGAGTATTTGACATTTGTAGAGATAAGCGATCGCGCTATGCGATGCTCCCCTTGTGAGCATCGCATACCGACTCTTCCTGAGTATCCCTTAATCGGGACTTTCAGCGGCTTCTATGCGGAGCAAAATCCATCCTCTGAAAACACCTTCATTGGAGGATTGGGTAAAGGTCACTCTCATTGATTCAAAAAAATATCGCTATCACTCACAGACAAAATCAATTTAGCACTCTCACAAAGATACGTACCAATATTGTGGTTTTTAGCGGCTTGTTAACACTATTGTCAACTATTTGAGAGTTGTTAACTTCCTTTCTATTTTCCCCTGTGCATCACCGAAGAGCGCTGCTGTCCTAGTCTGAGTAAACGGTCATTTAAGGCGATTCTTCCTAATTCAGAAATAACCTCAACTGGAACACCAACAGATGTAGCTACTTCTGGGATTGTTACTCTGCTATTTCGCAATAGAGATAAAACTTGCTGCATTTTAAGAACAACTGGATCGCTTTTGTTGGTGTAACCCCGATTAATAGCAATTCTCAACCCGGTTTCAATATCATCTACTCTCGCTCTGCGATTTTTATCTATTAATAGTGTCTGCTGTCCAGCGATTGCGCTACTTTCAGAAGCTGCTCCGCGTCTTAGCGCAGTGCCGGAGACAATGCCTTCTCTACGAGAGGCTCCGCCAACGGCAACGTCTTCTCTGCGAGACGCTACGCGAACGACGAACGCATCTGCAATTTTAATACCAACATAGTCAATGTTTCTACGCACTGTAACAATATCGAAGTTATAGAGTCGCTTTTGTCCCGCTTGGTCTACAGTTTGGACAAGTAAGTTAGTAATGGCAGTGGTGGTAGCCCCTGGAAACTTTAGTGGTCGGATTGCCCTCAGAAAGATGGTTGTAGCGCGTCCGCTTTTTAAATCTGTATCTGTGGTGTAGACTAATTGTGAAGGATCTGCTACCAAAATATAGGCGATCGCCTCGTCGGTTTGAGTAAAGCTAATAGGCGTAGCACGTCCTGGAGTAATTTGAACCTGAATTCTGTTGTTTGCAGCCATATCCCTTTCAATCAAGCGATATGCAGGAGTTTGTGCTTGTGCCTGTACAACAGGTGCTGTCACACTGAGCAGTAATGTGCTAGTGCCGATGATAAGAGTAGCAAATTGTTTCATCGTTCAACTTTCAAAAAACTATTGACGACAACCGAGACTTCTGTACCTTCAGGTAAAAACTGGATATTGGGACGTTGTAGTAATTCCTGCACTGCTTGGTCAGAGCGTCTAGACAGACGTTCACTGACTGGACTAAAAAAGCCTTCTAGCGCCGCAGCCCAAATCTGAGGATTAGAGTTACTAGTAATAGTACTTTGGTTAAAAGTGCCACTAGAAACAACAGTGCTAGATTGAGTACGGGGCTGATTCACTATGCTTCCCACCTTACCCAAACTACTGAGTAATCCAACTAACAAATCTTGTTGGGCAATATCTGTCCCCACATCATTCAGCTTTTTAGCAATTAATGGTTGCTGTCCTCGACCGCGAATTAACAGAGTTTCAGCCGGAATGGTTTCCTGTTTGACTGTACCTTGGGAGTCAGGGTAAATCAGTGCGATCGCACTAGCAGATACCAAGTTATTCTTTTTACCTACTGCCACTGTTTTCGTTACTAAAACAGTACCAGCCGGGAGTGCCACCGTGCCATCTGTGGCTGTGAGAGGTTTGGTTAACTCGATAGCAAAGCGATCACTCTTATTATTCCCTCCCTGATCCCAAATCATCGGCATGATAATTCTACCTGTGGCAGATGTACCCAGTGCTACCTCTTTAGTTTCATTGACATTGAGATTGGTTGTAGCTACAGGGGTGCGATTGAGGATACCTACCATTCCTGGAGTCAAGTTATCAGTTTTACTGTCAGTGCTTTTAGAGCCAATTAAAACTGTTTGAATACCAGGGTCTTGGGGAGTAGAAATAGATGCCCTAGCTGTTTGTTTCGAGTCAGTTGGAGTTTGAGTCTTCACTGCAACTTCTGACTGAGTTTCAGCTGCTTTAGAGTTACCAATTTGCGACTGTCCCAGGCTAGCTAGTTGGTTCCACTGCTGGAAAGGATCGACATTACTTTCAGGCTGTCGTATTGGTGTTGAAGCTTGATAACTTACAGGATTTGGAGAAATATACCGCACTACTGGGGGCGCAGGTTGAGAAATTCTTACAGGAGTTATTGGTGTTGTGCGTGATGCAGGAGTTGTGCGCGGTGAAAAAGTTTGAGGTGCTGTACGAGGAGGTGGAGGTGGAGATGGCGTTGGTTTGAGTTTATTTTGTAGTGTTGGACTTGGGGATTTAGCAGCAACAGGTTCCACTTTGAGTTGTTGCCGTTGGTCTTGAAATGCTAATCTGCTTTTAAGTTCGGCAGATTCATCCAAAACTGGTTCGTCTTTTGGAGATGTAGTAAGCTGTTGGACTACTTGTTTGACAGGAGGTTTCGGTTGGAGAAATCCAAACCAGATCAGTGCTACAGAGCCAATAACCATTCCGACTAAGCCAACTACCGAACCTAGTCGCACACTAGGTTTTTCTGCTAACGGTCGCTCTACCGCTCCTTCTGCATCTTGTTTCAAGCGATATTCTTCGGAAATGAGATTACTTGCGGTAGGGTTATAACCTGCTAACAACTGCTCCTCTTCAGGGCTGATATCATCATCAGCGACCAAAGTGGCTTGGGTAGAGTGATGATTGCCGTTAGTACTGTTGAATTCAGGCGAGGAATCAGCAGAATTTTCGTTTAGGTAGTCAAATTCATGGTTTTGATTTGAATTGGTCATAATTCTACCCTTTTCCTTTAGGGGTTGTGCAAAAATAAATTGGTCAGCCGTCTTACCTAGATCCGCGATACCAACGAAAAATTTCAATACACGGCTGACCAATTTATTCAAGCAAGGGTGCTTAGCGTCCTTGCTGAGAATTGAACTCAACCATCTTGGTAATTTGCAGTCCAGACGATCGCACTTCATAAATTTTCTGTTCTACCAGAGGGGCATCTTTACTTAAAGGAGATCGGGGAATCTCCACTGCTTGGACGGTAAATGTGCGGTTAAAAGGAATACGCTCATCTCTACCAGTAGTGCGGTCAACTAAGATACGGGTAGCAATCATGTCTATTTCCCATTCCCCAGGTCGTACTGCTCTCGGTTCTGACAGATAGGAAATAATAGTGGTGCTACGCAGCTGACCTGAAAAGAAGTTTGTAGGAACTAATTCGGCAATCTTCGGTAGAGAAGCTTTGGCAAATTCCGGTTCTAGCAGCAGGGAAGCAAACCAAGTATTTGTGGGAATCCGCCCATTTCTACCAACTTGAATGCCTTGGTCTGGTTGATTAGTGCCAGTGAGTTTGTCATCCCAGTTAAATGTTAGGGTTGTCCAATCACTAACTACCTTTTGAATTACAGCTGGATAGCGCCAGTTGCGGTCTTGCTCAGAAATGTAGATTGTCTCGCCATTTACTAACTGGGCAAAGGTCGTCTTGCGATCGGCGATTTTATTGACCCTGAAAGCGGTGAATAGAGTCAACAAAAATATCAGACCGTTAAATGCAGTTAGGCAGATAAAGCAAACAGCTAGGAGGTTTTTGGCTTCTGGAAGCAATGGAGCTTGAAGTCGTTTAATTTGCAGAGTCATACCAAATTGGCATAAGTAGTATTGTTTGAAAATCCTGGAACAGCCTTGTGTTAAAGGTTTTTAATTCGTCTTAGAAAGTTCTGATGCCTGTCTTGAAAATAGGGACTAGGGACTGGGGACTTTCCGCAAAATCCAAAATCTAAAATCCAAAATTGGTATTACCCCCTGCGGAGTAGAGCAATACTGGTTGCAGTTCCAATGGCACTGCTAAAAATATCGATTAAGCCTTTGACATTGGCAGAAATGCCGTTATAAATAGCCATTCCCCCACCTCCAGCTATCAATACCGCCAAAACTGGTGCAAAGATGCTTAGGAAACATAAAAATGCTACATCAGATGCTAATTCAGCACCAGACTTCACCAGCACGACGGCTGCTAAACCTACTAAAATGTTGTAACCAAGTTGAACACCAAACAAGGAAATAAACCCTGTCAGCCACGCCCAAATAGGACGACCTTGTAATGGCAGTAAAGATAAACCAACTGCGATCGGTGCAAATAATGCCGTCAGCAGCAGAGCAGCTTCCAAAATATTTACAAAGCCCCATTGCAGGGCATACAGGATAAAGCGAATAATGGGGATGGCAGTATCTCGAAACACACTACCTGGATCATTGGCAAACTGAACAGCAGTACCGATTTGACCAGGCAAAGTTCTATTCCAAAGAAAACTACCAAAGTCTCGTAGTGGTTGGAGTGGAGATTTAGCTTGCTCTTCAGCTTTGGTAACAATTGCCTGTGCCTGGGCTTGCTTTGAGTTCCAGCATTCAACTAACTCTGTACCGACTTTTCCTTGACATTCGCTATAGAGGTTTTCTAGCTGTTGTCTAGCGATACTGCTAATTGCCACATTGGTAATAGCATCTCGAAATGTTAGTTCACCTACTTGAAGCTGAAGAACGCTTTGCACTTGGTTGTAAGCGAAGCCTCGGATAACAGTAATTGTCTTCGCCAGCATATTGCCGTTGGCCCCCAAGAAAATCATAATCACGATGGGCCAAACAAAGATTGATGCCAGTTCTGACCATGATTGCTTTTCAATGATTTCCTTGCCAGTGGTCAGCGCCACAAATAATATGCTGGCGGCTCCCAAGGTGATGCCCAATTTAATCAAGCCAATCCATAATGCCGAACCGAGCGGATCTAAAGTAACTAGCCAGACGGTATTCCACGACTCAACTGTGGCGCGAGAAAGTTCTAAAGAACTGGAGATAATTTCTAGGGCATCGGATTCTCCGCCTGTTACTGGAAATGATTGAGCAATAATGTGGATCATGAGTGTCGAAAGCGTTAGCGATCGCAGCTAAAATTGACAGGACTTACGGATAAGGAATGAGTTTGCTGAGTGTCCCATAAAGCCTGCGGCATAGCTCCGCTTAGGGCACAGCCTCTCGTAGAGAAGGGAAGACACAAAGAAATGGAAGGTTTTGCGTAAATTGTAATTGCTTTACAATGTCTAATTAATTACTTAGAGCTAGTACAGCACGACATAAATAAACCAACCATATCCCTACTCTTAAAACTTGCTATAAAATAGCTAAAAAGGTTGATTAATCAGCTTTTTGACTTTTGACTTCCGCCTTACCGTACTAGCTCTAAGATTCCAATTCCTAGCTACTGCTTGTCAGAACCAAGGGTAATGCCACCAGGCATGATCAATAACCCCGCCTGTTGAGTGGCAGCATTGCCTGCGGCAACACTCTTACGGCGATCGGCTGTATTGATGGCTGAAAGTTCCTTGGCTGTTTGAGCGGTTAAGGTGTTACTCAATGCCCTGTCAATGCGTGCTTGCTGGGCTTCAATAAGCATCCGCTCGTTGACGCGACTGGTAAGGGCAGTCTGTTGGGATAGGTTTTGCAAAATGTGTTGGGTGACATCTAAACTTTGGGATTCCTCACCCAAGCTGACGCTTTCTTGAGTATCTTGTTGAGTAGCTTGCTTAATTTGAGCCATCTGACTTTGGGCTGTTTGGCTCAAAGTAGCCTGATTAGCAATCTCTGTGGCAAATGTTCTAGTAGCGTATTTACCAAGGTCTTCACGGATACCATAAGAGCTTTGACCATTGGTTTTGTTCTCCAAAGTTTCAGACAGCACCGCTCCAGGATCGTTGTTGGCAGAACCGTTCATGATTCCAGCCAAAACTTTGTTTAAATCTGGAATTTGAATTGCACCCAAGGCAGAATTGAGCAGATTGCCAAGAGGATTAAATAGGTCATTTTGAGCGAAATTTTTGACATCTCCCACAAAATCATTGATTTGAGATGCTGTGTCTGAGGTGAAAATACTACTACCAGTAGTTTTATTACTAACAGGAGCAGCTACCGGATCTCGACCGTTGTCTTGAGTGCGAGCAAGGGCTGGACTGGCGATAGAACCAAGTGACAAAATTAGAATCGGTGCTATCAATCTGATAAAGGTAAGTTTAGATTTCATAATTCACCTTCCTTAGTGCAGTTTTTAGATATATCAACTTGCAATCAGGCGTTCTTGAGCCTGTTGGCCATCGTTACTTTCTTGGCGATCGCCTTCTTCTTGCAGAGATGCTCCACTTTGGTGCGGCCTGTCCGCAGGACTTACCCAATCACGCAATGCTGAGGTTTGATGTATCTCTCGACCAATATGCTTAAAGCCTCTGTTTTCCTTCAAAGCAGGAATGTAAGCATCGGTAAACGCTCTCAGTCCTAACAGATTGCCTTTAGCGGTATCTGGATACTGAGCCATCACCCGTTCTCGTGCTTCCCGTTCATCTTGGTTATTGGCAACACTGGCCAGCATCATTTCTCCAGGGTAAAAGCGGGTACGCCAGAATCTACCACCTGTTTCTACTAGCCAACAGGAATAAAGGTCGCTGGTACGGGGCAAAAATGCTTCAGTTGCATTCTGACTGATAATATTGACGGGATAGCCCAGATACTGTTGGAAAGAAGCAATACCGCTACTGGTAATACGTCCGGTAATCCGGTAGGTCATGTTCTGCATAATTTGAGCGCCTGTCGAACACTCGCAAATGGTATCCGGGTCTTGGGACATCAGCAGAACAGCAATGCCTTCTTTTCTTCCCGTGGCACAGGTTTCGCCTATAATCTGGGCAAAGCCATCTTTACGTAATAATACGGAAAGCTCATCGCCAATAAACAAACTCTTAGGATGGGATAGTGCATTACGGATACAAGCACTATGGGCGTTAATTGCCATCAAGTAAGCATCCTGTTCGTTACTCAATCCACTGAGGGCAAAGAATTTAATCGCCGGTAATGGGGAAAAAGTGCTGGGACGAGCGATCGCTTTCCCCAACCTAGATGCTAGTAAAGCGCTAACCTGATTTTGGATTTGGTTAAGTGCCTGTCGGTCAATCTCTTCAAAGGATCTCAGATTAAGGCGCTCTCTAGTGCAGAACTTAACGAAATCTGGTAGTGTGGGTATCTGCTGCCATTCTGGTGAAAGCCAGCCCATCTCAAAGGCTTGGTTATAGCGAGTAATAATTTCTGGGTCTTTTAGAAATACATCCAAAGCTTTGACTAGCAAGGCATCAACCCGTTGAGCTAGATGCGGGTTTTCGACTTTACCCATTGCGATCGCTGTTAATGCTTTGCGAATAAAATCCTTCCACGATTCCATGCGCCGTTCCCGTTCTGACTTGTCGAAGCGTCGCAAATCTGGCGGTTCCAGTAGGTTACTGCTGCCACTGGAAATATCGTAATATGCTCCTTGCTCGCCCAAAAGTTCAATTGCCGTTTTGAAGGTGCTATTGCCACTGGCAGAGATATCCATACCAACAACGGGAATATTGTTCGCTAATGCCTCTAGAGCAAAGCGCCATCCCAAAACGCTCTTTCCTGAGCCGGAAGTACCTGTAATTAGAGCGCGTCCAATCTGTTGGTGAAATAAGTCAACATAAATAGGCTTGCCACCACGACTGGTAAGGAATTCTACACCCTGTTTATCGATGTCCTTGGGGACAGTTAGGGGCATGATTCCAGCCACAGTATGGGTATCTAAAGTTATTCTGCGTTCGCTGAGATTGCCTCCGTGCAGCAACCATTTGCAGGTAATTGGTAGGGTTTGCAGCCAAATTTCCCAAGCAATATTACGTTCCCGAATTACTTTGGCAGTCTCAAAACTATTAGCTAATAAGTTGCAAGCGTGGGTTAACTCTTGGGCACTGTGACGATAAACTAGAAATACAGGCGCACAGTGCAATGCTTTCGTCCCTTCATAAAGTCGTCGTTGGGCTTCAAAGGATTCCTCCTGTTTGATTTCCGCTCCAACGTCCCGTCCCTGTCCTTTGGTTATGGCTAAAGTGCGGGCTGTTTTGGATTGTTTTGCCTGACGCGCTAGGTTGTCTTGGATTAAGAAGTCATTGCTGCGGCTGATTTCAATCCAAGCTTCTGTATCGTGGACGTAGCTGGAAGCAAGGATTTTCCAGACCCACTTTAGCTGATCTTGGGCATTAGACCAACCGACGGGAGGATCAGTTACAACCATGACTCCACAAACCTTGCTTTTACCTGTGAGGTAAACTCGGTCATTATCTCCCCGATGTTCGGGACAAGCGGAACGTCCCTGTTGTCCTTCAATCAGTAATGTACAGATGTGTTTATCGGTGGTTAGGGTTTCTGTTAACTCCAGTCCCGTCTCAGTCTCCTTCAGTGTAATGACTTGGGGAATAGGAGGTGCTGCACCCTCATTAAATCGATTCCAAAGCCACTGCCACAAATCTGTAGCATTGCAAGGTGTTACTTCTAAGCCAATTTTGGTATTGAGCAGCAATTCCCACTGGATAAATCCTTGCTGAAACCCTTGCAGTAAAAGCTTTTTGAAAAACTTTTCTTGGTAAATGCGCTTATTCCCTGTAATCAATTCAACTGCCCAAGAGCCGAATTTTCTACATTTTTCAATCAGTCCACCCACGAAATCCTTTTGCTGTGAACCAGCTTCATCATCGCTTGTCCAAGTACAGAAGGCGATTTGGTTCCAGATTTGGCGAGAACCTGCTTCCTTGAGTTGCTCCACCCGCAATTGCTCGTTGCGAAGCAGCACAGAAACTGGTTTCAAGTGGCAATCGTCTGCTAAGGCAGTAAGTAGGGTTTGGTGTTTGTGGGGTACTCCCTTGGTAAAGTCTGTGTGTAGGGGATATGACTCACTATCATCACTATAACAACCAGTACAAAAGGTAATTTTTTCACCGGGGGGTAGTTCTTTCAAACCCTCTTCGATAGAGTGGGCAAATTCGCTGACCTCATTTTCATGCAGTATGTCATGCAGTCCAGCGATGCGGAACCCAAACACGAGTTGATACTGAGAGTTGCCTTTATCCAATAACAGGGCAGCCACTTCACGATCATCTTTCTTAATTTCTGCAATACAGCAGATGTTTACCTCATTTTGGAAGGGCATGAGCTTACTTTTGCCTCTATATTGATTCGGTACAATCAGTGGCTTGAATCGGATTTGCACTTGCGAGTCCCCGTAGCGCCGACGCACCCACCAGGGTCGATATTCGGGGATCGGTGAGATGTAAATGCTGTTACTATTGCACCACTCTGTTCCTGGTGGATTACGCCATCGATCTAAAAACTGATGGGGCTGGTTGCCTGTGAGAATCCACCAGCTGATAATTAGCCAGAAGGAGGTGGCAAAGAACCAACCCATACCCAAACTGAGTAAACCATTGGTGAGAACATAGCAAACTACAATGATGGCAATCCAAGGAAGTAACTGTTCAGCCGGAATTGGCCCAATGCTGGCTTGTTTGCCCAGAATCCGATTGACTTTGATGAATTCTCGATTGTCTTGTACCATATTTGTGTAATTCTCTGGTGCTGCATTAGTAGTCAGTCAACCAAGAAGTGACAAGTGAGGGGGGAGTAACGCGAAAAAGTGAGATTATGGTGAAGAGAGCAGGGGAGGCAGGGGAAGCTTCGGGAGCAGGGGAGGCAAAACAATGAATAAAGAAGCAATCAAAGATCATAAAGATTTGGGAATTTATAAAATTGCCTTTGAAGCAGCAATGAAAATTTTTGAGTTATCAAAGAAGTTCCCTGTCGAGGAGAGATATTCGTTAACCGATCAAATTCGTAGATCAGACGCTCCTAACGTCGCTACCGCTTCGCTATCACGTTCTGTGTGTGCAAATATGGCAGAAGCATGGAGAAAACGGCGTTATGAAGCAGCTTTTATCGCTAAATTAAATGATTGTGTTCGCGGAGCGTGTCGTAGACAAGCAGAAGCTGCCGAAACTCAAACCTGGATTGAATTTGCTGTAAAATGCAACTACATGAATGTAGAATTAGGACGAGAAATTTATGCAAATTACAACCAAGTTTTATCTGGTCTGGTGAATATGATTAATAATCCATCACCTTGGTTGAGAAATCACTAAACCCCCCTGCGTCCCCTGCTCCCCCTGCATCCCCTGCTCCCCCTGCGTCCCCTGCTCCCCCTGCATCCCCTGCTCCCAGTGAGGGTTTACCTGATGGCTGTTGTTCCTGCGCCATTACCGACAAATATGAAAGTGATGACATCAATGGCAATTACGATGGAGAACGCTAAACCAACTTGAGTAACAATCGGTCGCCAGTCGTTACCTTGCTGTGCTTGGTTGTAAGCAAATAAGGAAGCAGCAGCAACCAGTAGCAAGAATGCACCTCGGATGAGGTTGAATGTTAAACCAACAACGTTGGCATCCAAAGTGCTAGTGGAACCGCCTCCTGCTTGGGAACTTTGTTGGGCTAAATTGTTGAAGAAGCTTTCCAACCCGCTTAAGAAAATAGCTTGGGCTGGAGTTGTAAAGGTATCGAGTAAAGCGGTAACAGTGATAATGGCGGCAACAATATGCCAAAAGCGAATTTTTCTACCTAAATACTTTTCTAAAATTGGTACTGTCCGAATTACATACCCAATACTCAAGAAAACAATGGTGGCACATCCCAAAATAGTGACGAATATGGGTTTGGTAGCTAACAAATAAATTCCAATCGCAAGACATAGTAAAATGAAAAGTAAGTCAGTGCGGTTGATTTTCAGGTTTCTCAAGTTGGTTGAAAATTTCCGAGATGGCAGCAGTTTTAACTGAGAAATGTGAGATTTTGTATTGTTCATTTTTCTCTTCTCGTTTGTAGAATTAAACTTGCATTTCTGGTTTGCTGGCTTTTCTTTGAGTTTGTTTCTGGCGTTGCTTTGCAGTATCTTTATCAGTCTGGGCTTGGGTAGAGCGAGTTGATTGTTGATTGTCCAGTAGCGTTTCTATCTCACGCAGGGGGATGCTACACTGCAAAATCTCCGGGGGCTGCCCCGGTACTAAAACGGCATCAAGCACTTGTTCATCGTTACGATTAGGGTTAAATCCTTGAAGTAGGCGTGTACCATTGGGCAGTTTTACTACTTCAAACTCGTACTTGACTTTGCCCTTTTCAGTCCAGGTGAATGTCGGTTCATCATTGCTGTTAAATCGGTTAGGTAGTTGTTCTTGAAATGTTTGAATTAATGCTTGGGTGCTGGCTTTGAGGGCGTATTCTTCTTTCGACTGTGGCAGTTTGCAGATGCCCGTCTTTTCATCAGGGCTGAGATTGTCTTGTGCGATCGCCCACTGTCCCTGAGTGCGAGTACCAGCAAAGAGTGTTTCACCTTGGGTATTTTCTAAGGCGATCGCTACGCCCAACCCAGGCATCGCTACTTGTTTGTCCTGTGCTTCCACCCATAAAGTTTTGTTACTGGAAATGGCGATACCTGCTTGGGGTGATTGGTCAAATAACTCACCAGCAACTTTGGCAAATCCAATTAAAGCATCGGCACAAGCTGCTTGTTGTTGCTGTGCTTGGCGTTTCGTCAGATGTTCTAAAATGTCAACATCTGCTGGTGGCTGGTTAGCAGAGTTAGGTTGGACAATATCTGCATCAGTTTCTGACTCAACAACAGTAGAATTATTCTGTGGTGCTGCCATCTGTTTTTCCAATCGGCTAATTACCATTTCTAAACGGTCAAGTCGCTTGGAAAGAACTTTCAGGTAGGCTTCAATTTGGTCAAGCTGTTCACTGACGCTAGCATCCTTATTTAATTCAAATGGTTGTGATTGGTATTTGGGGTCTAGCTTGGAACCAAGATTGTCTACTTTAGAACCGATTTTGGTAGCAGCTACAGCCAGTGGATTGTCTGCGGCTGATTCTTCAGATACAGTTTGAAAATCTTGAGACTTTTGAGACTCTGGTAAGTCTGGCTTTGCCTCTTGCAAGCGACTGGCTATGTTATCTACGCGGTCATTCTGCTGTTGCAGTTCTTTGAGAATTCGTTCAAGCCGCTTTTCATCAGCTTCGGCTGCTAGCTGTTCCAAAACACCTTGTCCCACCGCAATTCCCAGAGATGCCAGTTGTCCTGCTAATCCTGCTAAATTCACCCCATTCACTTCTCGTCCATTGGTGGCAGCTGTGGCACTTAAACGCGAAGCTTCGTCCAGAGGTTCTCTGGATTTGGAGTTTTTAGCAGCAGTTTTATTGGTATTAGCTCTGTTCTGAGTTTTAGAGGATGTTTTAGGCTGAGAATTACTTTGGGTTTTAGTTGAAGTTTTGGCTTGAGTTTTAGTTTGGGCTGCGCTAATACGACTAACAGATGGCTCGTCTTCTTCACCTAAGTCATCTAGGTCGTCTAGTTTAGTGTTGAAATCATCATTTAATAGGTCGTCTAGTTCGTCGTTTGTATCATCTATTTCTTCATTTTCTTCATCTAAATCGAGCAGATCATCTTCTAATTCATCATCGAGTTCGTCTAGTTCTGTTTCAGCAAAACCGCAAATTTCAGCAATGTTAGAAGGGGTGAAGTAGTTTTCATCTTTGCTGGTAATTCCTTCGAGGTTTTTAATCAGGTACTTGCCACTGGTTCTATGGTTGGGATCATTGGTGAGGTAGAAACGATAGCCTCTAATCTCGTCATCATCCCCACCTCCAACACAGAGTTCTACTGTGATGGGGGCTTTACCTGATTCCTGGCTGTAATTTTCTACATAGGCTTTAAAGTCTTCGTGGGACTGGATAGAATCATCCTGAATTGAGGATGCGATCGCTTTATCCAATGTGTTTTCAATATGGCGGAGTTTGCGGCGATCTGTCAGGTTTTCCCATGAACGATTTTGAGAATTTTGTCTTTGCTTAGGTTTGGTCAGTGTTTTGGTAGCCATAGGTACTCAAAGCTGATTGCCTTAAGAGTTAACCTAACAAGACTTGATCTGCAAACAGCTAGACCAAATGGCGATTTATAAGTTGTCCAGTTGGCTAATATTGAGAGTTAGCAGTTTTATGAACAAATATCCTCAAGCTACTTTTCTCATATGACTCAGAATAAACGATGAATCTGAAAAAAAAGTTACCAGCAGTGATCTATATTATTGTAAACATTTATCAGAACTGCGCGCTTTGCATAATTGTATTAATATTATGTAGGTAATTAACAGTAAAAGTACTAAAGATGCTATTGTTCAAAGTGTGAAAAATGCTAAAATCTACATCAGGATACAAAACGTCCCCAGAAGATATTTTTGTGCCGAATGCGGAGATTTGGATGTGTTGGAGGAGTTGCTAGGATGATTGACCATGACAGGCTTTTCAAAGAATTAATATCTACATTCTTTGTTGAGTTTCTCGATTTATTCCTGCCTCAAGTAGCCAGCCAAATAGACCGCGATTCTATCCAGTTTTTACCCCAAGATGTATTTACTGATGTCACATCTGGGGAAAAGAAAGAAATTGATTTGCTGGCGCAGGTGCGTTATCAGCAACAAGATACTTGTTTTTTAATTCACGTTGAAAATCAATCTTATACTGAGACAGCATTTGCGAAGCGGATGTTTAAGTATTTTGCGCGTCTCCATGAAAAATATGATTTAGCGATTTACCCAGTTGTGATTTTCTCCTTCGACGAACCAAAACGTGCTGAACCTCAAAATTATCGTGTCACGTTTCCCGATTTAAAGGTGCTGGAATTTCAGTTTGCAGCAATTCAATTAAATCGCCTAAGTTGGCGGGATTTTCTAGCGCAACACAATCCAGTCGCAGCGGCGTTGATGGCCAAGATGAATATTGCGGTGTCAGAACGTCCGCAGGTGAAGGCAGAATGTTTGCGGTTGCTAACAACTTTAAGGTTAGACCCAGCGCGGATGCAATTAATTTCGGGGTTTGTTGATACTTATTTACGGCTGGATGATACTGAGAAGCAGGTTTTTCAAGCGGCTATTAGTACAATGGGGTTAGATGAACGGGAGGAAGTTATGGAAATTGTTACCAGTTGGCAACAGGAAGGTGCGGAAGCCGAACGAAAAAAAGTCATTTCAGGGCTTTTGAAGTTACGATTTGGTAATTTAGATACTGATTTAGAAGGCATTATTCCATCTTTGTTACAGTTGTCACCAGATGAATATTTGGGCTTAATATTACAGGCTGACCGTGAGGAGTTATTATTGCGTTTTCTAGGACAATCGTAAATGGAAATGGTAACGAGTTGGGAACGAGAAGGTATCCAGAAAGAACGACGGGCAACTATTACTAAGATTTTAAAGCTGCGCTTTGGGGACATCGATGCTTCTTTAGAAGGCATTATTCCCGCTTTGTTACAATTGTCCCCCGATGAATATATGGATTCACTCTTGCAAGCTGACCGTGAGGAGTTATTATCGCAGTTTCAAGGGTAATCGTAAATGGAATTTGTGACCAGTTGGCAAGAGGAAGGTGCAGAAGCCGAACGAAGAAAAGTCATTTCCGGGCTTTTGAAGTTACGATTTGGTAATTTAGATGCTGAGTTAGAGGCGATTATTCCTCAATTAATGCAGTTATCTAGGGAAGAATATCTTGGCTTACTTTTACAGGCTGACCGTGAAGAATTATTATCGCGGTTTCAAAGGTAATCGTAATTTAAGAAAAGTGGGTGTGTTATTTAGTATATTTACAGAATCTCCTTTGCTACTTCAGTTCAACTCAATATTATGACTGCTAATATGGTGTCCATTGTGTGATAACTCATGTTTTCTGTGAGCTAATCGTTCCCTCTCTAAAATCATCGCTTCTAGCTCACTGGCACGTTCTTCTGAAAGTGGAAATATCTCCTCACCCGTCTGGAGATTGCCTCGACAAATCGTCCGCTTATCTTCATTTCGTACAATAAAATCACCACTGGGTTGCACATAAGCAGTCCAATGGCTACCAATCTTAAACTGCTCAATTTCATTACTTGCAGATTGATTGGCTTGTCGCTGTTCGTAGGTAGTAGCGATCGCTCCTACCAAATTATCAAACATTTCCTTACGCCAGAGTTCACGGTGAATGGCTCGGAATTGCCCAGCAGTATCTAACTTTGGTTCTGATTCCGGTAATGGAACTTCTGGCAGATTGATTGACTCAGGATTAACTTTGAGGATAATACTAGAGCCATCTGGTTGCAAAGTAGCTGCAAATGTAGCACCAATCGGCAGTTTCGGACTATCAGGAGCAAAAGTACCTAAATTCTTACCATCAATCTGTAATATTGGTGTACCGTTGTAACGATAAAACTCTGGGTGTGATTCGGGTAACTCAAAAACTCCCACTTCCAGAGTAACGCTGCGCTTTTTCCATTGCTTACTAGCAAAGTTTTCATTGGCGAAGTCATTGTATTTGATACCCAACACTTTAATTTCATCAAACTGAAAATCCTGAAGCTGTTGACATACTTCCTCTGTAAACAGGTTATATGCCAAAGCACCAACACCTGAATCCTGACGTGATGTTGCCCAACTATGATCTGCTGGAGGAATAATTCTTAAGTCCTTGGGGATATTAAGTTCATCTAAATCGTTAATGTTTTCGCCAAATTTAGCTGCTAATTTATCAATTACTTTGGGGGATAAGTCTAATGGAGTAATCCTTTCCTTGAAACCATATTCGACAGTTAGAAAAGTATAGTTATCAAGCTGCTGAGGTAAATGATGGGAGATATTCGAGTAGCAATTATTGAAGACCACAGCTTAACGCGGATTGGGATGCGTAGTTCTCTCAACGAGCAAGAAGGTATTCAAGTCGTGGGTGATGAAGCTACAGCGGACAATGGGTTGAAACTGCTCCAAAGTACAAAACCAGACATAGCGATCGTTGATATTGGCTTGCCGGATAGAGACGGAATATGGCTGGTGCAGCAGTTTCGGGAATCTCTAGTATCGCAAACAGCAGCACAGACTAAAGTCATGATGCTCACTTCCTTTGCCAAGGAGCAGATGGTACTGGCAGCGTTTGCAGCCGGGGCAGACTCTTACTGTGTGAAGACAATTAAGTTCGAGTTGTTGCTGGAAGCGCTGCACATGACCCATGAAGGTCAGTCGTGGATTGACCCAGCGATCGCTCGTATTGTTCTTAAACATACTCGTCAAGGAGCGGCGGCGGTAAAACCGAATGCTACTCAGACGGTGACAATCTCTGCAATTGATCTAGAGCAAGCAAGCATTCTGCAAGCAGATCCATTGACAAATCGGGAACTGCAAGTCTTGGAGTTAATTGTCCAAGGCTATAGCAATAACGAGATTGCCCAGAAACTCTATCTCAGCTTGGGAAGTGTAAAAGTATATGTGCGTGGGGTTTTGAACAAGCTTTGTGCAAGCGATCGCACTCAAGCAGCTGTATTAGCGTTGCGGGCTGGTTTGCTCAATTGAAGTCACTGTACAATTGCTACTGTACAGTACTTGGTTGTTAAGTTGAGAGGGGAGCGATGTCTACGACGGTCACTGAGCTTTGTCGTACCACTTCCCTACGGGACGCTACGCGAACGTGGAAGCAAGCTACGAGCAGCGTCTCGTAGAGAAGTGCGGGCTACGCCTACGCGCAGGATTGACCGAGGAGAATCGCCTGCATAATACTGGCTTGCGTTGTATACAGGGATTTTCCGCTACCACTCTCTAAGTCGAAATAAGTAGCAAATCGTCGTAGTTTCCCCGCCGTCAATTGCAATAAATAATCAAAGGCTTCCGCAGCAACTCGCTGGTTAATGCTCAAGGACTGGCTATTAAGCAAGGCCATTTGTTCACAGGACAAGTTGTTGTCTGCCAACTCTTCTGGTTGTGAAACCAGTAGGTCAGGTTGCTGTATAGTTGGCGCAGGTAAGCGAAAGCAGCCTAAAGCCTCGAAATCATAGTCATTGGGGTTAGTAGACAGATGGGAACCTAACAGTACCTGACCACTGCGTTTGGAATTGCCGCAATCTAAATGCCAAACGTGAGGCGCAGGGCGATGAGTGTTGTGCTGAAGTACTTGGGTAATTGACTCTCTGGCTTTGGCATTATCTACGCAAGCCGTGACAACAATTAGGGTATTGTAACTGGGGACAATCCATTCGGGTCGGAAAGGTTGAGCGATCGCTGTAACTTCCATCTTCCAAGCCAGAGAGTAGCGCAGCGCCAGGGTTTTGGCTTTGTTGAGTCCGATTTCTGCATCACAGAAGCACTGGCGTAAAACGTTAGCTGACTCAACATGATCCGGGTCAACAAAGTAGAGTTTCACCTGTTTACCTTGCTGAGAAAGAACTCTGCCTAACCGAACCAAAGAAGGAGCCAACCAAGAACCAGTACCGCCGCACCCAACTAGCCACAGTTCTATCTTCGAGTAGTTGACAGTCACGACAGGAGAAGCATTTGCCAAATCAAGATTTAGCTCTATAGTACAGTTGGTTAAATTGATACAGTTATCGGTGAGGGAACAGGCATTTGCTAAAGTGAAATTCACCTCCATAGCTTCTCCATCACATTTACAGGCGGTACATCGGTACTGTAAAATTTGCAGCCAGATGAAAGTGAGACATCAACCATAAAAAAGTCTCGGTCGATGTCAAACACTGCTCTAGCAGGTACATCCCAACAGTGGCGAAACAGTCCAACCCGTATTTTAATCTCTGGTTTGAGGGTATTAACTCTACCTAGTACCCCATAAATGCGAAAGCCAGATTCGTCAGCATTATCAGTGGTAGAGAAAAAGGCAGGTAAGGAACCGTGGGAATGGATGTCCACAGCCGCTTTCTGGTGGGAAGAGTCACTACCAGAATGAGTTGGCTGGCAGCTAGTTGGAGTTTGAATTTGCTCTGGGACTTGTAAATCCCAGTCTGCATCAGTACAGTGGAGGTGAAAGAGAATTTCATGGAATTGATTGCCAGCTTGATAACTCGACCGCCACATTTCCAGTAGTAGCGGTTTGGGAATTAAGGGAATGACTTTGAGATAAGGTGTTAGGTGAGGTAGCCCTTTGATAGTTTGGGAACACAAGCAAATAGGCATTAATACCTCTATGCCAGGACGAATGGCTCTAGCAAAGATGCCATTTCCGGCATAAAGGTACTCTAATCCACTGCTCGTGTGTGTTGGCAGAGATGAAGTTGTGACAATTTTGTAACCAATAATACCTTCAAGTAATGGGTTCATCGAGGATTTCCTGCACAAGCATAGCGACACTTTTCTGATTGCCGATAGGCACAAGGTCAGATACAGGATAGGTTGCGCGTCTACATCTTTTGTGCAGTTTTAGAAGTTGCTGGCGAACATCGTTGCGGTATTTTTGTGATTTCCTTATTGTTAAATGGTTGGTGAAAATACTGGAAATAAACAAATTCCAAGCATGGTTAATTGATAGACCATTAGCAGCAGGTGGTTCGTTCACTCCCCAACACACCTGTCCAGAACTGTAGACATTGGGTAGTGGCACATGAAAGGCTGGTGCTTGAGGAGTAAACTCCTGTTCTTGAATTGCCCAAACCCAATATTTTAATCCCTTGCCCACAAACACCATTGCAGGTAGCGGAACGGTTAAAGAACCAAGTTCATCGCAATTGATCGTATGAGTGGTTATTGGTATAAATTTCACCAAATATGTGTCTGTACTATCCGTACCCCAGCGCACAATTCCTGGTTCCATCCAACCAGTATCAATTGGTTCACTGCTGAAAGCAATTCTCAGGGCTGCGGGTGAGATACATTTGTAAATATGAGCATCGGCAATTTCTTTGTCTCGGTGATGGAAGATGTAAATGCCATCTAAAAACAGCAATTCCGCTTGAATTACTGGAGATTTTCGGGGATGGTCTGCCAAAATTGCTTGTAAAATCTCGCCTGATAAAACTGCTGTCGATGTGGTTTCAATTAACGTGGTTTCGATGCTTGTTTCCATAGTTTTAGTAGGATTTGAGCATGAGGTTTTAAGTCTGCTTTTAACCAATCTATTAAGTTAGCTGCACAGTTCAGCAATCGGTCAGCTTGCTGCCATTTTCTGGTAAGAAAATCAATAGATGCTTTTGACCAAGGTAAAAAGGTGCGGTCAGGTTGGTAGTAATAATCGCCTGCGTACTCGTCCAACCAGAGGTTTTTAGTTTCATGGTCTAGCAGCTTTAAAGTTAAAGGCAGAAACTTTAAAGGATTATCTAAGTGATGACACTGCCGTTTCAGTTTTTTGTGGTCAATTTTGTCTGGGTGGTCGATGTCACTGTACGTAATTTCGTAAATTGCAAATTCACTATCAAACCAATCGCTACCTTCTGGGTCTATGTCATCAAGCCAACAGCGACCATTATGGCTAAAAGGTAAAAGTAATTGCCAACCGTCTTTAAGATGTTCAATTTCTCCATCCATTGTCCAGTCAATACCCATTGGCGTAATAGGAATGCTGTGCAATCTTTGTTCGTAGGCTGTTTCTACAGTCCAGTGAGATAACGGAAACAGATGAGTGTAAATCAGTACAATGAATTCCAGTTCTCTGGGACTATGGCAATCTACATCTGTAGGTGGGTAAATAGGAGCTTGGCTGGCTTTCCATTCAGTGGGAAAATAGTGCTGATACAGTGCTAGTAAGGAGTAAATGTTGAGTTGGGTTTCCAGATAATCAAGTGATTCTGTGGCATCTAAGGTAAATTGGCACTGATAAAGACTATAGATTGCCTCTGCCATACTGAGGGGTACGAGATGAGACATATTTTGTACAACTCATTATTATGGGGTCGGAATTGAAAAACAAAGAGACAGAGGTAGGGTATGGGATCTACTTCAGTCGAAATGCAAACTGCTGTAATGTGGACAATCATTTATCCCTCAAGTCAATTTCCAACTCCTTTTATCAGCACTCAAAAACCTTCAGGAATAACGCTAGATGTGGGAGTGCAGGCTGTTAGGGATTTTAGGGTTTGGTTGAGTGACTGAGAAAATTCTGTTCCAGCTGCGATCGCCTCTTCAATCTGGACTGATAGCTGTGCTGCATTTTGCCAGTCAATTCCGGTGATGATCTGACGTTGACGCATTTGGTGGCACATTTGGACTGCGGGGTTGATTTCTTCAGGAGCCACTATCAGGGAATCTAGAGAAGAAGCACCTTTTTTACCGGGCTTCTTGATAATGTGAATGGGTTCTCCTGGTTTCCGCTCAATGTCTGCGTTTGCCAGTTCAGCGCAAAGAGGAGTGAAGGCATCCCGTAGTAATTGGTCATCAAAGGCGATCGCTTCTGGAATCCAGTGCTGTTGACCTTCGTAGATAACAAGTAATTTGTTGGTATTTGTAGTAGTCATGGCATTTAAAACAGTGAAATTTGCGTAGTATTACTGGCTGATTTAGTAGTATCTGAGCTAGCAGTTTCAGTGCGAACTGGAGTCTGGGTAGTGGGCGGTTTATTGGTTTTGACAGCTTTAGTCTGGGCTATATTCCGGCGAATTTGGCGATTAGGAAAATCGGCTTTCAGTTCGTCCAGTAGTTGAACAATTGCAGGTGGGAAATCACCGAGTTCTTCTTGATTGAGCATAGTAACTACAGGGAAATCACCGTGACTGCTGGCAGCAATCATTACAGGTCTATCTCCTGTTTGTTGTGTAGGTAGTAGGGTGATAACGATTTGAACTTTGCATTGCTCGAAAATAAATGGTTCTAGTTGATTTCCCTTGTTGGTAGCAGATATTTCTATGTCATCGTCGTCTAACTCATGAGAGTCGATTTCGTCGTCGGCGTAGCTATTTTCATCACTTACTGGTTCTAAAAGTTGCAAGAAGTTAGGTTTACCTGCACGCAAGCGTTCCCTGTCAAATAGCAATCCTAAAGCTTGGAATTGTTCTTCAGCAGTGGTTTTTCCCTGTCGTTCTGAAATGTAAGATTTTAAGATTTCAGATGTAACAGTGAGGTTGGCTTTGACAATGGCCTGTTCTGGTGTTAGCCATTTTGTAGTCATAGCTTTTTTAGCCTTGTTAACTGGTGTGCAAGCTGTTGTGGCGGTAGCCAGAAGTAGAAACTGTTTTTGAGAGTAGGTACTGCTAGACTAAAAGATATCCCCTTTGCTTTTCTTCGGGAGCCATGTCTACGGTAATTACCCAATCCCTGACTCTGGAGGAGTTTCTCAAGCTACCAGAAACAAAGCCTGCAAGCGTTTACATTAATGGTGAGATTATTCAAAAACCAATGCCAAAAGGGAAGCATAGCCGATTACAGTTAAGGCTATGCAATAGTATCAACGATGTTGCCGAAAGCCTTCATGTTGCTTATGCCTTTCCAGAACTGCGGTGTAGTTTTGGTATCCGCTCAATAGTACCTGATGTAGCGGTTTTCAACTGGTCACGTATTCCCTTTGCTGCTGATGGGGAGGCACCCAATGATTTTCTACTTTCTCCAGACTGGACAATTGAAATTCTTTCTCCCGAACAAAGTTCAAATCGAGTTACAGGCAATATTCTCTATTGCTTAGATCATGGTTGCCAATTAGGTTGGTTGATAGACCCAGAAGATCGTTCCATTTTGGTTTTCCGTCCAAATCAACAACCAGAACTTTTGCAGGGTGATGAGCGTTTGCCAGTATTAGCCGGGATCAACTTGGAGTTAACTGTAGCTCAGGTGTTTGGTTGGCTAAAAATGAGCAGTTAGAGAAACAGTTAAAACAAGTTCTCCACAAACTTTTGATAACGTAAAAACAGGAGTTTCAGCCATCGTGAATCAGGAGTATTCACCATTAGTTTAAGAGCGTAGATGCTTATAAGGCTTGTCGCCAAACATCGCTTGCTTCTGAGCTAGGAGTATCCCCTGAAATGCTTATTAGTAGGTTGTTTTGCTCCCTTCCTGTATTTACTTGAAATTTCAGCTTGTCTTGACTTCTAAAAACTTTTTGGTTGACGTATAAGTAGCAGCCAACAAAACAGTAAAATTCCTGCTGTTGGCTGATAAATTAGTTAAAGCTATTGCTAAGTTAAAAGCGAGTCTTTGAAGTCATGAATTGCTGTTGCTGTTAAAGCATAAATAACTCGGCGCTTACGCTGGATGTGAGTGCCATCTACAGGAATACCTTTCTTCCAAGCAGCAATGATAGCTTTCTTGTCTGCTGAGTAAACAGTCTTTTCTCTGCGGTATTTTAGGGACAATTGTTCTGCATCTATCAGCACCTCACAACTTGGCGGGTTTTCTTGAATTGTGATGCGAAGTGAATTACCAATCATTTGCTCAGGTAGAATTCCTGCGGCGGTTTGTTCTAAAATAGTTTCATCTAATTTTTGTCGCCAGCGTTCTAGTCTTAACAGTGCTGATTGATGTACAGCTTTTAGATGTTCTAGTCGTTGCTTAATAGACGCTATTTCAGCATCCAGTTGTAATGCCAGTTCTGCTTGGATATCAACAACTTCTTCCTGAACTTCCTGAGTTTCCCAAATAGCGGTGATGATAGCAGCTTCTTCTTCAGAAGTCTGGCAATTAGTTAGCTGTTCCCAGAGATGAGCAGCAGTTTGGGAAAGTCCTGCTAAGGATTGTTGAGCGAGTGCTAAATTCATGATTACCACTCCTCACAAGCTTGATAGTATTCATATTCAGCTTCAATCTGTTCTAAGATAGCTATAGTGCCTGAATCTAAATTAGTATTGAAAGATAAATTGGAAGTGACCTTTTGTGGAGGTTGAAGATTTTGATTAGCAGCAGTAGTTGAGTCAGGCGAAGTTAAAGTTATTGTCAGTATTTGCATGAATGTTGCTTGCTTAACGCCAGAAACCGTGGCGCGATAGCGCGTCTGGAGAGTGACAATATTCACACAAGTATTTTGCCCTTTTACGGACGTTTAAGCAAACAAAATTGTTGATGACCACAATTAAGAAGCAAGTTTAGCGTTGATAAAACTGAAGATTTTTTCTAATTCTAATAACCCAGCTAATTCTGCTTGTTCATCTGGATTGAATAAGTTTTCTTTATTTTTTTCTAATAGTTCCTCTAAACGTATTTGTAATTCTTCAGGAAAAGAAAAAGAACAAAACTGATCAGAAAGATTAAGTTTTATTCCATTTGGTAGCCAAGATGAAGGCTGTTTCATTAATTCTTTCATGGGTATCTCCATTAATGGTGAATAATATTATTATGCACTTGTTCAGTAGCTGAGATGAGTTTTATTGATTACAATTAAGGTTGATACTTGCGAATAAAAACTGTTAAACACGAGCAGCCCGATAACTACTAATGTCTACTGGCTATTACCCGGTTATTCTTTATCCACCCCTAGCAAGGCGGTTTGCTAACGGTGATCGAGGAAAGGGGTATCTAAAAGCGTTGTTTCAAGGATGCGTTGCATCCCCAGATGGGAATGGTACAGCCAAGCAAGGTGTGAGCGAAAAGGAGTTTTTTCGCCATTTACTATGTACGTTTCTAGAGAATCTTATCTGTCAAGCGGTGGAATTTGAAATTCCTGGTTCACCTAGACGCTATTCAGCCGATTTTATCCTTTACCATCAATCTTCTGGGTTAGCTCTCGATATTGAGATTGATGAACCTTATGCTGGAGATACAGGTAAACCTCACCACTGCATTGATGTTGATGACGATAAAATCCGTAACCGTTTTTTCTTAGAGCGCAATTGGGGTGTGGTGAGATTTGCAGAAGTTCAGGTGGTACGTCATCCTTGGAGTTGCTGTAAGGCGATCGCTCAAATCATCGCTCGGTTGACTGGAGATGATAGTGTATTCATATTATTGCAAAAATTAGCTGATGTTCCTTTACAAAAACAGTGGACAAAGCGTGAGGCTAGGCTGATGGCTAAGAACAACTATCGTCAGTCTTATTTACCAAAAATGGGAAAATAAAACTAGAGATAGTACCTTTAATAGTCATATAGTCTCCCCAGAATAGGGCTACCGTGTACACACAAGTATTTGAGAGTTGTCCCACACCGTTTTAATTCTATACAAAGATATGTGTACACGGTAAAGAATTGGGAGGGTATTACATCGATTTTGTCAACCTCGCGTTAACTAATCTTTTTGGTTTTCTTACACATTGTTTTTTTGATTTGCGGTGTGACTTCCATTTACAAATGCTCATGACAATTGAGCCAGAGTCCCTACTGGCAAAGGCTGTTGTTTTATTCGCACTGTGCCAAATTGTATCCGCCTCAGCTGCTTCAAGTGGAGGTGTGCAGCGATCGCAATATCGATCAAATAGCTGGCGTGGGTCAGGATGATAAACTATTCGGTGTTGAGTTAGCAAAGCCGATGTACCTAGCAAATTCCGTGCTAACTTGTAGCCAGCATTGTTTCTGTTTCCCTCAAATTGGCCATGAGTTAGTAAAGTGCGATCGCTAAAAGTTAAACAAATAGACCAAAATATCAACGGCGAGCTAGCCCCCGGATTTATCCGTGGGGGTAAGCCGTTGGCGAATTTATTCGCCGTCAAGTTTCTTTTTGGTTTTGAATATACATTTTGATGGTGTCCAAAGTC
>JAESGE010000020.1_pt1 | contig 66173 bp, 55 predicted proteins | sample 9269601 | NCBI WGS metagenome assembly JAESGE01 (sample SAMN14515569, study PRJNA621662) | algae metagenome | isolation source: Tolypothrix brevis GSE-NOS-MK-07-07A and co-occurring heterotrophs from wet... | place: USA: Grand Staircase Escalante National Monument, Utah | collected 2006-04-16
GCGCCTTCGTGCGCGCGATGACCGGCTCCACCGCCGATCATGCCATCGTGAAGGCCATCGTAGACATGGCGAAGGCAATGGGAAAGCAGGTCGTTGCCGAAGGTGTGGAAACCATGATGGAACTCCAAGCCTTGCAAGAGCTCGGCTGTCCCTATGGTCAGGGCTTCCTTTTCGGTCGACCAGTCAGTGCAACCGATATTCATTTCGCTGCCGATTGGAGGATGGATGTAATTACGGGCGCGTATCCCCGCGCCCTTGAGGCGGGCGAGGCTGTTGATCAGTGTGTTGCCACCGGGAAGCCATCTTGGTAGCACAGCCGCTCAGTTGTCAAAGCGGTTGCCGACAAGAATCTCAGCTGCACCATTGATTGGTAGCTTTCATCGTCCCATCACCAAATGCGGACAGCGCTCTTCCTGCCCGATCCCGGTTGTTGCTATGCTGGAAAGGCAAATCAACTCGACCCGAAGCAGCAATAGTTCCGCCCTTGCCGATCCAGGTCGAAACACACAAGTCTCTGTGGATTCAGGCCCCCGCAACCAGTTCCAGCATAAATCGCTGATCACACCGATATAATAACCGATCAACCGCCAAATCTACTTCACCGCCTCTGTACGCCAGCGGCGGTTTTTGCGTTGTTGGTGCAGACGAGCAAGCCTTCGATATAGGGCAACGTTGTCTCTGAAAGCATATAGCCATCGAATGGCACATATGAACTCGCGAAACTACAGGCGGCGATCATGATGGCCCGGCTAGCGGACCATCTGCGAGAAGTGCTTCTGCCTGTTCAAGAAAAGAGGCCATGTCACCAGAGCGGCCAGGCCCGAACACCTTCCACTCCTCTATGGGACGCAGTGTTGCGAGTGCACCTGCGCTCTTCAGCAGGTTCCCCAGGTCAGGTTGGCTAAGACCGCTGACCTGCAGATAATATTCTGCCCATCGCGACCACGCCAAAATCCACATTGAAACGATGAGCCCGTCGTTCCACTGCGCCCAGCTTGAGGTGCTCGCAAGTGGTTGTCGCACAGCACGCTCTTTCCGCTTTAAGATTATTCTCAGCAGGTTGATGGTTGCCCGTTGCCTGGTAGGAGTGCTGTGCGCGAATAGATACGCGCTTATGTTGGTAGTTCGACCTTCGCGGGATATTTCGAAAAGCCTTGACTGGCTCGCCGATCCATCGGCCAGAAGCACCTCCAGTTCGTCGCTCCACACACGGCAAGCATCATCCACCTGGACGCGTCCGCCGTGAACGAGTGGAGAGATGACATCTTGGAATAGCCACGGCTCCGCCCAACCGAGATGATGCATGTGCCCACGCAACGAGTCGACAAGCCAGCACAGATCGTCATGAGTGAGTTCGGGAGGCAGAGCTTTATGCAAAGCTTCAAGCAATGCTTTATAAACCTCGGCTTTTTCGGATGAGCGTGCCGCACGAGCTGTCATCCAGCCGAGAGCTTGAATCTGCCCCGCTGGCGGTAACGCGAGGATCAGATTCAGCGCCGATTCTCTCGCCTCAGGCTCGTTGAGACAGGTCTCGATCGCGTTCAGCCCCAACCAATGCAAGAGTGCATTCTCGTTTTGGACGAGCGAAGCTCTCTGGTCCCTATTAATCTCGAACATTACCGATTGTGAGATTTCGCTGATGATCTGGCTCAAGACCAACATGCGTTGCACGTTCGCGCTTGCCGCCTCAGCCGGCATATCCTTCATCTGGTCTGTGGCAATTGCCAATATCTTGTTCGGCGCGTAAGTCCACAGAAGCTTGATGGCAAAAAAATCTGCCCAGCCGAGGCCGTTGTATTTGGTTGTATGAGAAAAATGGTCCGGTCGATAGGACTTGTGTAGCAACGTATCCAACGGCTCCCGAACAATGTCGGTTTTGAGAAACGCAAGGGCTCCGTCGACAGCCTCGGGTTGCCGATCAAATGCCATCTGGATGAAGTACACCAGGAATTCGAGGAAGGCGCTGTTTTCCTGGAGTTCACCCACCCTTTTGCCGTCTGTCCAGGTATGGGCGAGAACGTCTCCAACTATGCCCCAATCTGCGTCAAACCCGGAGAAATCTGTTCCTCTCTTTTGGATGCAGTTTATAAGGCCCGACCTCGCCCTGACGGATAACCTGTCATCCTTGATGAGACCGAGCTGCGTCATACAGTCCCTTAGGCGATCGCCCGCCAATCCCTCCAACGACGGCTCGCCGGTCCAAGTGCCAAGAATATCACCGACTCCTTCTTTCTGCAGGAAGCGTAGGGGTTCATAGCGACGCGGCACAGTGGCCCGTCCTCCCGCCTCGAAGAGAAGCTTGATTGGTTGATTGATGGCATCTTGACCACCGTGAGCGGCCATTGCTTCCTCCACCAGCCCCGATTTGTACCGCTCGACGTCAAGCAAAGTGTCGGCCGGAATCGGAGTAATGAGCAGCGGGTAGTTTTCGGCCGCCTTTTGCAGGGAATTGGAAAGATTGAAGCCTGCGGCCGGGAGACCGTCCGGCGCAATGACCAGGATGTACCGGTCATGAAGGCGACCTTCTCGCATTCCGTAGATCCGGAGATTCATACCTTCCATCTGCTGGCGATTGCGTTCGCAGCTTGCCATGAGATTGTTCATGCGATCGGACTGGGGTACCGCCTCCCCAATCACATTGGCGTCGTCACTCTTCGAAGCCTTGGGTAACGATGTGAATATCAGGTATTGCGCCTTTGCTGCCGCCGAAAGCAGCACCAACCCCAACCCCGCATCCTCGAAATAGGGGTCGAATATCAAGATTTGGTGCTCGTTGTATTTCCTTAGGAGGGTCTTGAACCACTCCGTGAACTGCAAGCGGCCTTCGCCATCGCCTTGATTCCAGCGCTGAAAAAATCTCGCCTCCGATTTTCTCGGATGGAGCCTTCCGAAGAGTGAGCGGAGCTCCCGATTCACTGGTACCCATGGATCAGCTTCGCGCCCGCCAACCTTGCTGTTCGTCGCCACGCCGCCGCCGTTGAGTGTCAGCACTGCGTTCACTCGTTCCGTACTCGATGGTCGCGTAGTTTTCTGCAGCCAATCAAATTTAACCGGGATCTGGGCTGAGCCCATTGCTTGCAGGGCGAAATGGATTTCTCGAATATAGTCCATATGCCAGCGGCAACATAACGTCCCCTCGCCGGAAAATGCGCCGCTGAAGCCGAATATCTCGATATCCGTGCTGTCACTGCGGGCGCCCAGCCCTTTGCTTAGATCAAACCGATATCTATATGTTCCCTCGTACTCTCGCTCGGCAAACGCGATGCACGAATGGTAGATTTGATCATCAGTGCTGATTGAGACTCGAAACTGGAAGCTCTGATATGCCGGAACCTGCTTTGCATCGAAGCGAACCTCCAACGCGAGCGGCGCAGTTGTCCATCGCACGTCCAGCAGAGATCTTTCCTGGTCATCAAGCCCCGGAAACACGAGGAGTTCGATATCTCCGAACCGGGTTAAATCCGCGCCGCCAAAGTCGAGACCAGTGTCGTCGTTCAAATGTTTCACAACGAGATTAGTCAACGCAATGTCGTAATTCTCTCCAATCCGAAACAGCCCTTTCTTGTCGGCCTGTGCGACCGAGGCACTGAATGCCCCAGCCGCATCATGAGGACTTGCTAGCGAATGTTTGTCATGCGCACCCCGATTGAGGAGATATGCGGCTGGCCTGTATATGAGTGTTCCTCCGTCCACGGCTGTTGTGCCGAGCCGGGCACTTAGATTGTCGGGGAGACTGAGGTTGAGAGTGCCACTGATCGCTGCGATGGTCTCGCCAGCGCAAAGCAATTTAAGAACCTCTGCGCATCGCTCGCTGCCGAGGTACAGGTTCAGCCGGACGACCTGCGCCTGAGCCGCCCCGAGAAATTGGAAATTGTCGTCCTCCGTCGCCGACCAGGTATTGTTTGAAAAGCTATAGGGAAGCACTCGGCCATACAGGATCCGATTTTCGTTCTCACTGTCTACCTTGATCTGCAGGATCCATAGTTGCAACGCGCAGGGTTGTGGATCCAATGAGAATAGACGCGCTAACCGAACGTCGCTGATCAAGTCCTCTAATCGAGGAGAGAGTGCCTTTTGCCGGGCGTCTTCTATCATTGTTCCCTCGGTATGGACGTTGCGGCTCCACTCCACGCACAGGCAGATAGATTGTTTCGTGCAGCTCGGCATTCCGAGGAGCTGTTCTTTGATATATGCTACGTAGAAGGCAGTTCAGGCTTGGAGTGGGCCCCGTAACCTATTCAGACATAAATCATGGATCCCGCCTAGATATGACCGGGGCGGTTTTTGCGTTCTGGACTATCACTCAGGCGCCAGATGCGTGATAGAAATCAAGCATGTACGCTAAGAATCTTGCTCACCTTCTTCATGAAATTCTCGCCAGCGCGTCACCATTTGATGAGACGCTAACCCGTTTCGAGCGCCTGCGAGGATGTGCACTTCTTCCGAGAGGAAGAGAAAAAGCAGCCAAGCGGCTGACCGACACCGAGGTTGCAAACGCAATCCTTGGCTTTGTGCCACCGTTGCCCGGTTGGGCAGGACACGCGTCGCTCATTCTTGGTGGGTTATGTGCAGTTGGCGGAGGTCGTGCTTCGTTCGAAAGCACGACGACCTTGCGGGAGACAATAGCAGCCATTCTTGCCACTGATCGAGGATGCCGATCACTCGTCGGGATAGCGTTTTCTATCGAGCGTGACTTTGGCAGCGAGGAATACCATGCCAGAGCGGTATTTGATGACGGGGGTATTCGTAAGGTTGTATCCTACGTTTCTCACATGGCTACTACACTTTTGGCGGAAGGCGCTGAGGAGCGCTTCGATCATGACAAAATGCGCGCGATTTCCGGCAGGCAACTTACGCTGGGACAGGACTTCTTCCTACGTCTACGGAGAGATTTGACGCTATCACGCCATCTCGACCTACCGCTTAAAACAGACTGGCGAGAATACGAAACCGAGGAAGAGAAAAACGCATTTCATAAGCGTTTGGGCGCGCGCCAAAACTCGCGGTTCCTCAATTTAGCCGTTGATACCCAAGCAGCTTGGCCCAGTGAACCGACCCGTATGAAGTTCGAGGGGCATCAATTCGTGCTGTTCCCTAGGACGAAGGAAAACTCCCATTCGATAAGCATAGATCTCGCCGCCGAACGGCTCTCGGCGGAAGAAGCGAGAACCTTGCTCAATCGCTTTTTAAGCCTACTGGCTTGGTGTGATGATCAGTACGCAGTCCTTGGATTCGGTTGGTCAGGAAACCCGGTGCCCGTGCCAGTTTCTCTGTCCCGAAAAGGCTTCTCAACGACTTCGCAATGGCTATTTTCGAGAACCTTACCTACCGATCAGGAGCTAAGGCAGAGGCTCGCGTACTATCGAGAGGGGCTTAATGCACGCGAAGCAGGGCTGGTGACATTTGCGGTCCTGAGCTTCTTCAAGGTGTTTGAGGTCAGGGCGGCGTCGAAGCGAGGCGATCCAAACCCAACGACAGAGTGGATTAGGGACGCGTTCCCGCTCGTAGAAAGTACGCTACAGCCAGAAACGATCAGAGATTTTCATATTGCTCGCGACGGTATCGAGGTTGAAAAATACATCTCGCAGAATTGCCGAGTAGCGACCGCGCATGCTTCGGCCCAAGTTCCGTCGGACGCGGACTCTTCCCCCGAAATCCAGAGGCTGCATTTAGCTGCCGAAGTAATACACGCACTCGCTCGCCACTGCCTCAGAACGCAGTATCGGTTATCGACTACGCATTACACAGATGATTTGTCGGACTGACCCTGCCGGAACATAAATGCGACGTATCAAATAAACTGCGCACGCGAGCTGATGTTGCTTGTACCTTTGCCGCTCGTCATTTCGCGGCACAGAGACCTTCCGAGCATAAATTATCTTGAAAATCATCTTTCTAGATGGGAGAAAAGGATGAGTCAAAGAACACCGGCCGCCCCCATTGCAAATACACCACCAACGCCGTTGGCCTGGCGGCTATCAAGCCATTCCTTTAATATGTTGGGCGGATCATAAGGAATCTGTGACAAGGACGCGATCAACGCGTCAGATCGGCCAGCAATAAGGTACGACTGCTTGGCCATTGCTTCGTTCATGCGCCTTACATCCATTGCCGTTAGGTGCTCCGTATGCACACCAGTCGTCTCGACGTATCCTACCGCAACGTCAGGCGCGATTGGCATGAACTGAACCTTGCGTGCGCTTTTTATGCCGCCGGGTGAGCTGATCAAAGCATCTCCGCGCATATCGTCTCCGAGAATAAACGATGTCCTAGCGGGTGCTATGTAAATGACTATTCCGAGGCTTCGGAACTCCTCCAGCATTTCGTCAGGCATCGGAGTGACTTGTGAGGCGATACGTGCGTTGTTCATTTCTCGCAAAGCATCCTGTGGGTCATTCTCCCAACGCTGGATATGCTCATGCCACTGCTGTTCGGAAGCAATTTCTTTGATGACGACTAGCATGTCTTCTGGTGTGAGGAAGCGTTGGTGCCAAGCCACAGTGCGTTTCTGCGCATGGTAAACGTAGGTATGCCATAGGTCCAAGTGGGACCGATTCATGATCGGCGTCATGCCGCCCCGTATGACACCGAGTAACTCCTGAATGAAGGGGGCCACAAGGCTCTCGAGTCGGCCGAACCAATGCTCAATCGAATGGTCGCGCGCACCATTCTTATCCACAAGTGTATACAGGTGGTCCTCAACAAACAGGTTCGATGGCTTCGAGACACGGACCTTGCCAACGGCCATACCTCGGCGCCAGAAGTATAGCCCTCCAGCCTCGTTGGCGAAGTTTCGTTGCACCATGCGAGGAACGTAGTGATGGCGATGTGGTGCGTTATTCATAAACGTACATCTCAATTTTTGGGGCGCACAGTATTTCTTCTAAACAAAAGAAGGAAGGGGATCGGCAGGATGTTGCTTTGCAATCAGCTTCCGGCCACTCATCAACAATCCACGAAGCGTCATTCAGCATCTACGCCGATTTCTGATCGGCGGTCATGCACCCGCCGCGCGTCTGCGTCTGATTGTGGTGCCTGTGTAGATTGATCTCCTGGGTTTTATCTGCTCGCGCAAAAATGATATGCTCTCGACCATGAATTCTGCCGATACACACCACGCCAAAAGTCTTCGGGAAGCACTGCACGAGCTGTATCACTCGGGACCGGATGGTTTCGAGGGCTTCGTTTCAGTTGTTCTTGGAAATCTGACTGGTCAGAGTTTCCGTCTAGCCAGATCCGGAACCCAGCGTGGCCGTGATGGCGATTCAGCCTTTGATGGCGGGGCGACGTATTTTGAAGGAAAACGCTACAACGAGAGTCCGAGCAAAAGCGACATCTTCGCGAAACTGGGTGATCTCGCCGCTGATGATGCTGGCCAAGTAGATTTGTGGGTATTGGGGGCCACATGCGAAGTTGCGGCACAAACCGTAGCCGATGCAAAGGCCTTCGCTGCCAAGTGCGGTATAGGCATCGTAATACTTGACTGGTCCAATAATGATTTGGGATCTCTGCTGGTGGCATCTGTCAACGCAGGCGACGATGCAAAGTCATTCATTACTGATGGTTTGCACAAAACCGGAAAATCAAGCTTTGCCCCGGCAGCCCTCGCTGCGATCGACTATTTTTCTGCGCATGCGCAATTCCCTGCGCGTCTCCACGCGCTGCGTCGGGCCCTCTCCATAGAAGAAAGCGGTTTAGCGCATGCTCGCATCTTGAACAGGGCCTGGATGGAGAGGATTTTTTCGAGCAGGAGGCTGGCTCGCGCCGAGTTTGGACAACCTCTAGCGCCTCTTGATCCTGACGGATTGAAAGCAATGCCAAGGCTGCAGCGTAAGGCGCTGTGCAGCGCATTTGTTGGACAGTCACCGACCGAAATCTATGCCGTGATTGGGGATGAGGGCACAGGAAAATCATGGATTTGCGCACAAACATGGATTGAAGCCCATCCATCTTCTTTGCTGATCTTGTGTCCTGCGGACGATCTGCTGTCAGCGCAAGCGACAGATAATTTCGAAGCGTTTCTCATTTCGCGACTGATCAAACAAACGGGTGGCCAAGAATCTGAGCGACTTTCAGAACGCTGGCGTAGGCGGTTAAGGGGATGGCGCGCTAATCCAGCTCCCGAGAATGTTCGCGTAACACTAGTGGCCGATGGATTGAACCAGCCGCGCAAGAGCGACTGGTCGCGATGGCTGGATCGCGCAGCGGCCGAACTTCACACGATCGGCGGCTGCTTGGTTGTCACAACGCGGAAAATACATTGGAGTGAGCTGCGCAGGTCACTCACCTCGAAAATTGACGTGGTAACGATCGACGTCTGGTCGAAGCGAGAAGTGGAGACGCACCTAAGAGGCAGTGGCATTGATCCACATAAGGTCAGTGCGCAGGTTCTGGAAACGCTTCGCAATCCCCGGCTCCTTGGCATTGCCATTGATCTTCTGGCGGCCAAGGACGTTGAACAGCTGAATGAATTGAGTGTCGGCCGCCTCATGTTCGAACACATGCGCAAGGCGCAGCAGACGGGCGCCGCCCCCCTCTCCGGTGTCAAGTTCGCCGAGTTCTTGAAGAAGCTTGCCGAGGAGGCTTTTGACCGGGTCCGGAGCCAGAAAGCTGATGACCTAAAACTATTTGATGTATCAGCAGAAGAAGGACTTGAGGCGGTCGCAACCTCGCGTTTCTTTGGCGCTGTGCCAGGCGCTTCCCTACAATATGAGATCAAATCCGAGGGGCTTAATGTTGGCCTGGCACTATTCCTGATCAGCGAACTTGAGAAGGAGCATCGAAATGGCCGTTGTCCAGAAGAGCGACTTCAAATAATTCTGGAGCCAATCGGTGCGCTCGATGAAGCCGCTAAAGTTGTGTTGACCGCGATCCAGGTCGCCTCTCTTGAGGAAAGCAGCGGTGCCGTTCAGGCCGCCCTTATTGAACATCTTGCGTCTCTACAGAACCTTCCATCTGAGGAAGTTGATGCATTTGCGTGGATAGTCAAAACATCTACGTCGCCTTTACTCGTCGCGGCCAGGAACATTTATTCTTCTGAGACCCATTTCCCTAACGCAGACTGGCTTCTGTACGCGCTCCTCAAGTACCGGGACGATCCAGATGTGTGGGCGATCATCACCGAGCACATAAAGCAGTGGCTTTCCATCTATTCGTTGGCGCCGGAACGTATGATGTTTAAAACCGCTGGCCGCGACAAACCGGAAGAGGTCGCAGAAGAGCGGGTGAAGCGTGAAGAGAAAACCGCTGAAGCCGTGGCTAAACTCACACCACAGGAGCGGCAATATATTGAAGATAACCTCATCAAAACAGAAGATTGGGCATTCGCCACGCTGCATCAAACTGCATTTTCACTTTTAGCCGGAATGCCGCTGCGGGAATTCGCGGGATCTTTCATGCGCTGGACTGTAGCGGATGCATTGGATCCAGCGCTCCAGTCAGCGGATAAAGAATTTCGACAACTCGTGCGGTTCAATAAGGTGGATTGGGCGCAAACAAGAACCGCACTCCTCGAAGAGCTGAAGTTTTTCACGGACGAAGCAACCTCCAGCGTAGGAAAGTGGGCTCGCGTTGAGATTTTGAGAGCGATCGGTTCGCTTGAGGAAGCCAAGCATGCGGAGGATCTCGCAGACTGGCTTACGCGAGACCGAGAGAAATTTGTGGGCTTCTCATTGCAAGAGAAATACTGCTCTGCCGATCCATGTGATCCCACGACTGCCGAGCCTGGGAACGTAAAGGAAACGGCGATGCGATATCGCTCAATCGATCCTTCATCCCTCTACACCGCCATTGGGCAGGCACAAGCGGACCATTTTTTCGATATGGCCCGCTGCGGGGTTGCCAGATTTTATGTGGACGATGCTCTGGCTGCGCACAGGGCACTGGCCGATGACGTACTGACGCGGGATGGCTTACCTCGACGTCAAGGTACTTTGGGTCTCCTTGAGCACAGCGCCGTGCTGACTGATGATCAGGTTAAGCGCCTTCTTCATTCGGGGCAGGCCAGCACTGTTTCCTTCAAGGATGATCAAGAGCTAAAGCCTGAGTGGCTGGCCGCCCAGTATTCCATCAGGACTGCGATAGTTCATTTGACCCCAGATGAGCAGCTTGAGGCTATTGCGAGCATCCAGGGTAATACGGTGTTGATCGATACGCTTTTGGCGGTAAAGCCCGCGTTAGAAGCAAAAGTCGAACAGGTTCTGGAGCGCGTTTTTCAAGAAGGAAATCCCGACCATCAGTCAAGCGTCCTTGCTGCGATCCAGTACTCTCGCCCGCCACTATCGCCCAGATCGGTAGGGATCGTTTCGCAGTTGTGCCGATCGCCGGTGGCAATAGTGAGGGCACAGTCACTAGGTATAGCTGCCTTCTCGGGCGATCATGCGCTTCTGAAAGAAATCGCCGATGGCAACTGGGACACGCGGAAACTGACGGCAGGTAAGCAAAAATTTGAGCACTGGTATGGTTCGGCTGCGATTTTGGAGGCGGCTAAGGCCGGACTGCTGGAGATGGAAAGCGCGTTGGATCGAATGAACCTCGACCACTATGGTTTCGCCGCGCAGCAACTGGGTGCGATTGGAGCGCGTTCGGTTGCCGACCGCGTGGAAGCAGCCCTTCATCGTGCTCTTGCGTATCAGCAAAAGTCAGGTCTGCCAGAAATGGAAACGATCGTGTCGGATCCCGCCCACCCCGGCCCCCCACTCATTTCTCTCGGTGATCCACCTCCTCAAAATCAGGAGGAGAGGTGGCAACGCTTCGGAGAAACGTCGGCGGAGTTCAATGACCGTCAGAAGCGCGCTGCCGATGCGTTCAAGAGTTTTGCGGATCAACTTACATCGGACGATGCCAGACTTATTCTTGAAGACCTGACATTTGGTGGCATGACGGCGATGATCGCCGCAAATCCGGACGCTGGAAAACGGTGGCTTGATATGTTCGATACGGCCAGCGACAGACAGTTGCAACATCTTCATCACGTCGCCCTTCAGCTGGCAATTGCCTTGGTAGTTTCTAACGTGATCGAGGCCAAAGCTCTGCTTGAGAGGGTGTTGAGACTTGATCCGACCATTCGCAGGGTTAGTGGCGCTGCGAAGATCTCTGCTGAGTCGTTGATGTTGTGGGCGAACACTGATGCTTCCTTTATTGAAGAAACTTGCCTCACACGACTGGTCACTCGCCACAAAGACTCTGACATTTCCAAAGAAGTCTTGGCGGCACACCTGAATGGCAAGCAGGACATTGTCTTCCAGGTTATCATCGATCTGCTTGCAAAGGGTGAGCCGGTAGATGTTTGTCTAGCGCTAACGTTGGCTGGTTATTGCGATTCCGATCCGCGCGCAGACGCTTTGATTGGAAAGTACGAAGGGGCTGTTGGATTTATAGGCACGGCACACCGTGCGGCCAAGACTGCGTACGGGAAGAACAAGTGGTCGAAGGTATGGTACGAGAAGATGCTCACCGCGAAAGAACCAGCTGAGTTTTGGCAGGCGTCGTTGATGTTAACGAAGGTTGTTGACGCGCGATATGACGTTTGGTCCGATAGACTCGGCCCCGTGGAGAGCCCTTTGAAAAGTTCATCTCAACCGTGAGACGCAAGATCGATCGACGTGTTGAGAAGAATCAGGAGAAGCGAAAAGACAAGCTTTTCGGCGACAAAGCTCCCTCACACATATTGCTTGAAAGCTGAAGAGACAGACAGTGCTAACCGTCGGCGCTGGAATTACCTTTTACATATGCGCAACTGGCTCGGGCGAGCGACCCGCCACAAGTGGCAATAGCACTAGCGACGGCTAGTTCACTGTTCGAGGAGCATCCGCAAGGTCACATGGAACAGACTGCGCAAAATGGTGTGCTTCTGGTAACGCGACGCATCCTGCGGACCGGGCTGTCGTGAACCGAGCCCATAGTCTCGGCCATTCGGCTTCCATCCCTTGCGTTTGACGGGCCGCTTTTGCGGCCTGTTGTTGAGCACGGCTCTTATCCGCGCCCTGCGATCTTCTGCTGTCTGTTTGGGGGCTTGCAGCCCCGTCCTCCGTCAAGACCAAGCCCTTCGGGCAAAGCATCCGGGCCGTGGCTCGGCGTTCGCCTGCGCCCGCACCACCCCGGACGCGTTTGGTCTGGACGGTTTCCCCCCTCTCTTCGCCAGAGGGGCAGATCGGTTGCATGCGCAACCCGATCAAAGGAAAAGGGACATGAAGAACGATGTTTACAGCCAAGTGACGGATAAGACTATCGCTGATCTGGAAAGGGGCGAGCTGACCTGGCTGAAGCCTTGGAGTGCTGGCAATATGGAGGGAAGGATCACCAAACCATTACGGCATAACGGGCTGGCCTACAGCGGCATCAACGTTTTGATGCTGTGGGGCGCGGCCATTGAGGCTGGTTTTTCCTCCCCCTATTGGATGACCTTCAAACAGGCCAGGGAGCTTGGCGCGCATGTGCGCGAGGGCGAGCGTGGCAATATGGTTGTCTATGCGAACACCATCAGCAAGACCGAGGAGCAGGACGACGGCGGCGAGGAAGAGCGGCACATTCCGTTCATGAAAGCCTATACGGTTTTTAACGTCGAGCAAATCGAAGGGCTGCCGGAGCAATATTATGCGAAGCCCGAACCCGTGATTGATCCGGCCATGCGGATCGAACACGCCGAAGCGTTCTTTTCCATGACCCGTGCCGATATTCGCCACGGCGGCAATCAGGCCTATTACAGTGGCGCGAGCGATCATGTGCAGATGCCCCGTTTCGAGAGCTTTCACGCGCCCGAGGCGTACTATGCGACGCTGGCGCACGAATTGACCCACTGGACAAAACACAAGAACCGCCTTGACCGGGAGCTTGGTCGCAAAAAGTGGGGTGATGAAGGCTATGCCCGCGAGGAACTGGTTGCCGAGCTTGGCGCAGCATTTCTGTGCGCCGATCTGGATTTGACGCCCCAGCCTGGCACCGATCATGCCGCCTATATTCAGTGCTGGCTTAAGGTACTGAAGGAAGACAAGCGCGCGATCTTCAGCGCCGCCGCCCACGCGCAGCGCGCCGCCGATTTCCTGCACGGCCTGCAGAGCGTTGCGGACACCAAGGAAGGAGCCGCCGCGTGAGCGGCGGTTCCCTTTCTGTCGGTGGGGAAATTTTGCACCCGCCAGGGGCGGGCGCTGGATACCATTAGTTTGAATAGCGTCAGATATGCTCAATCGCATCGAGGATATTTTGATGGTTTCAAACTCGGCATGGTTTGAAAACTGCGATCAACCCCATTGCGCGCAGCCTGTCGCGTTTCTCGGTCGACATCGATCTGACGTATCTGCCGATGCATAGGGTTTGAGGCTTTGTCCAAACGGAGCGCTGGCATTTAGGTCCTTCAGGGAGCAGTGGGTGAGGAGGGGAACTAGGGGAGGGAAGGAGGGCAAGATAAAGCGAACTGGGGTTCGCCCGAGCTGCGCTCGTAAGTGATTGTCTGCACATTGTTTTCCAGTCGGAAAACGGGGAAGCGTCCCGATCCGCGATGTGAGGTGGATTTTAGATCCCGCTGATGTTCCTTCTGGTCCGTGATGATAGCGGCCACGTGCCGCGAGGTGCGCTACGCCGATCTACTCGGGTTTAAGTCTTTTTACGCCCGCCTGCGATGACGGCCAAATGCGGCTTGCCAGGCCGGTCACGGGCGCCGAACCTGCCGTTATGGCAGACAGCGACGACAACAGTTTCCGCATCAAACCGGGCCGACCGAAGAGCCGGGGCGGTCGCGCTAGCCTGCATTCGAGACCGTTCATCACCCAGGTGAAGATCGCCGTGCGCAAGGCCGGCGGAAACCCAGATCGGATTGGTGGATCGTCTGGCTACGGGAGCGGGCGCTTCAATGCCCGAGGCCGTGGCGCGAAACTCGCGCCGTCTTTTCCGAAAGATGGAGGCGGATGGACGCGTGATGGCAACGGCACCCGTTTTCGCTCGCGGCGTGTCGTGGTCAAGGCGCGGGTGGTCAAGCTTCTCCCCCAACGGGGCCAGACGCGCGGTTCCAAATTCCGCGCAGCGACGGACAAGGCGGTCGATGCTCATCTGCGGTATCTGGAACGCGACGGAGTTACAAAAGATGGCGAGAAGGGCAGGGTCTATTCCGCATTAGAGGATGAGGCAGACGGCAGAGCTTTCGTCGAGCGCGGACGTGATGATCGCCATCAGTTCCGGTTCATCGTCGCGCCCGAGGATGCCGCCGGCATGGCGGACATGCGATCGTTTACCCGCGACCTCATGAAGCAGATGGAAAGCGATCTGGATACCCGGCTGGATTGGGTTGCTGTCGATCACCACAACACCGGTCATCCCCATACCCATGTCATTGTCCGGGGCGTGCTGGAGGATGGCCGCATCCTCAACATTGCCGGCGACTATATCGCCCATGGGGTCCGCCATCGGGCCGAGGCACTGGTAACGCTGGAACTGGGCCAGCAGAGTGAGTTGGAGGTCGCGGCAAAACTGCGCCATGAGGTCGAGGCCGAACGCCTGACGCGGCTCGACAGAATGCTGATCGCCGAGAGCCAGGAACAGGGGATCATCGACCTTCGTCCCGATGGCTCCGATAGTTACACCGTCCGGGCCAACCGATCGCTGCTGATCGACCGGGCGATGCGCTTGGAGCGGTATGGCTTGGCGGACGAGATCGAAACCGGCCGATGGGCAATCCGCGACGATGCGGAACAGACGCTGCGCGCCCTTGGCGAGCGCGGCGATATCATCAAGACCATGCACCGGGCACTGGAGGATCATGGCCTTGCCGATGAGCGTGGTGCCCGCGATTATATCACCCACGGCAAAAGCATCACCGAGCCAATTGTCGGCAGGGTCCTGGCCAAGGGCCTGGCGGGCGACGAGATGAGCGACCGTCTGCATTTGGTCATCGATGGCGTGGATGGACATACCCATTATGTCGAGACAACAGATATCGGCCGGCTGGATGGTATCCAGCGCGGTCACATCGTCTCCCTCGATCCGATCCCGCAAAAGGCGGAGCCCAGGGCGTCCGACATCAACATCCGTGATCTCGCCGCTCGTAATGACGACATCTACCGACCAATCGCTCATCTGGAGCAGGCGAGAGCGAAGATCGAAAAGATCGGTGGTGATCCAGACGCCTTTATCCGCTCCCATGTCCGTCGCCTTGAAGCACTCCGTCGTGCCGGGCATGTCGAACGCATCGATGCCGATCACTGGAAGATCCCCGGTGATCTTCCAGAACGCGGCATGGCCTATGACGCCAGAGACAGGGCAAAGGATTTTAACGTTCGCACGTTGTCTACCCTCGACCTCAACAGACAGGTCGGAAGCGACGGAGCGACGTGGCTCGACCGCGAGCTTGTCTCACGCGACCGAATGCCACTCACGCAAGCGGGCTTTGGTCGGGAGGTGAGCGAGGCACTGGACCGCCGTCGCCAAAGCCTTGTCGATCAGGGGCAGGCCGTGCGTCTCGACAATGGCAGCATCCGGGCACCGAAGGATCTGCTGGAACGACTGGAGCGAACCGAGATCGACCGCGTTGGCCGGCAGATGGCGGCGGAGCGGGGTCTGTCCTACGCACCGAGCCAGGCGGGGGAATATGTCAGTGGATCAGTCAAGGGCAGCGTCAACCTCGCCAGCGGGCGTTTCGCCATGATTGACGATGGCATCCGCTTCCAGCTTGTGCCATGGCAACCGGCGCTCGACCAGCGGATCGGCCAGCATATCAGCGGCGTGGTGAGAGACGGTGGCGGTGTTGATTGGAGTTTTGAAAGAAAACGCGGGCTGGGGCTGTGAGCGGGTACTATTCCCCGTCACGGGCCTTTTGCGGGTCAGATGCCTTTGCCAGCCGGACGCCGACGCCCTTGTCATCGCTCTCGTCTATGAACTCGATGCCGGCGGCTTCAAATACTTCGCGTAGTTTCTTTAATGTGGTGGGGCGTAGTTCGTCGCCATTTTCGAAGCGGGAGATTGTTTGCGTCGAGAGGCTGGCAATTTTAGCCAGATCGCGGACTCCCCATCCCAAAGCTGTGCGCGCTAGCCTGCATTGGAGCTCGTTCATTTCACAACATTGTAGTGATTTTGATTGCGCATTTTGCCTCTGCTGTCTAATCTCTTTTGCTAAACGGCTGAACAATGTGTGGGCCACATCGCTCAGCCTGACCGTAAACCAAGTTGATAGGAACTCGGATCATGGCTGATTCCGACAATAGCAGAACTTTGCTTGCCGTCACGCGACGCAGATTGCTATCCACGTCGGCGACGTGGTTGGCCGCACAGGTTGTGGATGTTGATGCTTCGCTTCATCCCGAATACGGTCGGCCTGGTGGTGGCGATCCAACGCTGATGTTGTGGCAAGAATGGAGGACGGCCCACGAAGAGGTGGAGAAGTTCTGCCGAAAACAGCAGCGGCTTGAAACCGAGCTGATCGCCGCTCTCGGGTTTCCTCATGTCGACATTGCCGTGCCCGATCGGAAATGCGTGGTGTCGGTCTTCACAATGGAGGAGATCGACTGTCAATTTGACGATGTGCCGGAAGACTGTGATGTAAAGGCACGGGCGAAGGCGGTTCTTTCAAAGCGGCAAGCGGCTTGGGATGCACTCGACCAGCAGCTAGGATACAGCCGTACCAAGCAGGCTGAAGAAGAAGCGTTTGCGATGCGGGCAGACCGATTGAATGATCTGTTCGCGCAACCGGCTCACTCGGTTGCCGGGGCCGCCGCAAAGCTGCATGCTGTTCTCGTTATGGGAGACGACAGTCCAGGCGATGAATTTCCATGGCCGCAAATTCGGGCTGCGATGACGGACCTACTCCGTCTGGGCAGCAGACCTTCGTGTACTTGATTGGGCTTAGGATTGTTAGGATGCCAGGTCATCCTGGAAATGACCGCTTTGCGCCTTCTTAGCGACGTTTATAATTCGACGACGACTTCCCTGAAACCGGTCGCTCATTCAGTTCGACTTAATTCGCTACGCCGCGGTTTGACCAGTGCGCAGCATGTTTACCGGCGATTGTCGCCTATGGATGTCCAAAGCGCAGACGATAGTCGGAGGGCGACAGTCCCACGATATGCTTGAACATCCGGCGGAAGCCGCTGGAGTCCCTGTACCCCACCGCGGCCGCAATCCGATCGACGCCGTGATTGCTGTGTTCGAGCATGTGCTGACTGCGCGATATGCGCAGCCGTTGATGATACTCCATTGGCTTCAGCCCGGTCGCTTTAACAAAGCGCCTCAGAAATGTGCGCTCGCCCATTGCCGCGCGGCGCGCCAGTTCGCTGAGGCTGATCGGCCGCTCGACCTGCGTTTGCAACCAATGCTGAATGGCAAGGATCGTGCGGTCGCCATGCTGCAGCCGAGGCGTAAACACGCTGTAGAAGCGCTGCTCCTTGCCCATTGGATCAGCCAGCATGAACCGCGCCGTGGTCGTCATAACGCTTGGCCCCAGCAGACGCCCTACCAAAGCGAGCCCAAGATTGGCCCAAGCAAGCACGCCTCCTGCGGTCACGATATCGCCATCGTCGATTACGATGCTATCCGAATCGATCATGATGTCGGGAAAGCGCTGGGCCAGTTCGTCGGCGAACATCCAGTGCGTCGTCGCTCTCCGGCCGGCAAGCAGGCCTGTCTCGGCGAGGAGGAAGACCCCGCCACAGACGCCAGCAACCACGGTGCCCTGCTCATATCGTTCGCGAAGCCAGCCGGCCATCGGACGTGCCGAGCCCACTGGCATTGGAGCGAGTTGGCTGGCCGGCACGATAATGACGCCAGCGGTTCCGCCGGGGCCAGTGTGGGTATCGAAGCGGCATTCGAGCGCAGCATCGTCGGGTCTAGGGTGCCAATGCCTGACCCTGAGCGTTGGCCCGTTAAGGCCGTGCTCACGGGCAAAATGATTGGCATAGAGAAAAAGGTCGGTCAGGCCATGCACGGTCGTTGCCTGATGCCCCTCAAAGCAGAGCAACCCGATCTCGATCATGGGCTCAACTGCATTTGTCAGTTCCTGCTCGCAGTTTGTCATTCCCGTCCATCCCCGGTTCGTCGTTCCAGGAATACAACGATTGCACGCCGAATGGAGGGAAATTCGCGTGCGCTATCATATCTTCGGGAGAACAGGCTTGCGCGTGTCGGCCCTGGCGCTTGGCACAGGCAATTTCGGGACAGGCTGGGGCTATGGCTCCACACAGCAGGAAGCCGAGGCCATATTCAGGGCATACCGCGAAGCCGGGGGCAATTTCATCGACACCGCCGACCAGTATCAGTTTGGTCAATCGGAGGAGATGGTCGGCGCCTTCATCGCCAGCGAGCGAGACGACATCGTCGTCGCGACCAAATATTCGCTCGGCAGCGAGGCTGCCAGCGGTCTCCAGATCACCGGCAACAGTCGCAAATCCATGATCCAGTCGGTCGAGAAGAGCCTCGCGCGCCTGAAGACCGACCGGATCGATCTCCTTTGGGTTCATTTTCCCGATGGTGTTACGCCAATCGACGAGATCGCGCGGGGGCTCGATGATCTCGTGCGTTCCGGCAAAATTCTCTACACGGGCCTTTCCAACTTTCCGGCCTGGCGCGTGGCGAGCGCTGTGACGATGGCGGAGCTCAGAGGCTGGTCGCCGGTCGCCGCCGTCCAGCTCGAATATAGCCTGGTGGAACGGACGGCGGAGCGCGAGTTGCTGCCCATGGCATCCGCCTTCGGGCTGGGCGTGGTGAGCTGGTCACCGCTCGGCGGTGGTCTGCTGACCGGCAAGTATCGCAAAGGCGAGCAGGGCCGGGCGCAGGGCCTCGGTGCCGTCATCCATGCCGAGAGCGATGCTCGCAAGACGGCGACGCTCGATACTGTGCTTGCCATCGCGGGCGAGACCGGCCTGTCACCGGGGCAAGTTGCTGTTGGCTGGGCGTTGTCGAAAGGCGTGACCCCGATTATTGGACCAAGAACGGAAGAGCAGATCGCCGACAATTTGCGCGCAGCCGATGTAGCCCTCTCGGTGGACCAGATCGCCACACTCGATGCCGCGAGCGCGATCTCGCTGGGCTTCCCGCACGAACTGGTCGCCCAACAGTCCAATCAGGAGCGCCTTGCTGGCAGCGGCAAGCTTGCCTTCGTCGATCATCCGGGACGAGCCGTGCGATAGCCATGCAAGAAGAGACGTTCACCAGCGCCGATGGGCTTAAAATCTTCATCCGTTCATGGCGCCCGGACGCGCCGCCGCGCGGCGTGATCGTCATCAATCATGGCGTGAACTCGCATGGCGGCCAATATATCTGGCCGGCCGAGCAGCTTCAGACCGCCGGTTTCAGCGTCTTCGCCATCGACATGCGCGGGCGAGGACGCTCGGAGGGCAAGCGCTTCAACATCGAGAGCGTCGCTGAGTATACCGGCGACCTGCACCAGCTAGTCCTGCTCGCCAAGCAGCGCGAGCCAGGTCTTCCTGTGTTCCTGCTGGGCCACAGTGCCGGCGGTGTCGTCTCCTGCACTTACGCTCTCGATCACCAGAGCGAGCTTGCCGGGCTGATCTGCGAGAGTTTCGCCTACCGGGTGCCGGCGCCCGCCTTCGTCCTGTCGATCATTAAGTTTCTCGGGCGCGTGTGGCCGACCCTGCCGGTGCTGACGCTGGACAACAAGGATTTTTCGCGCGACCCCGCAGCCATAGCGGCGCTCAATGCCGATCCACTGATCAAGGGCGAGGTGCAGCCGGCGGGAACCGTTGCCGCGCTGCTTCATGCGACCGATCGGATGACGCGCGAGTTCCCACATCTCAAATTGCCTCTACTCATCCTCCATGGGACTGCAGACAAGGCGACCATGCCGATCGGCAGCCAGTTCTTCCACGATATCGCCGGCTCTACTGACAAGACACTAAAGCTCTATAAGGATCATTTCCACGACCTGCTGAACGACATCGGTAAGGAGGGCGTGATGTCCGAAATTATCACATGGATCGAGAAGCATTTGCGCTGAACCAGCGGCTTGCAGATCAACCGGACAATTCTTGCGGTCATCAGACCAATGAGGAGCATCATGTGTTCAACGCCAACACCAGCCCGGCCATAACCGCACGCACCCGCTATGTCGAGAGCCGGGGCCGGCGCCTCGCTTATCGGTCAATCGGTACAGGGGTAGATATTCTGCTGTGCGTGCGCTTTCGCGGCACAATGGATGTCTGGGACCCCGCCTTTATCGATGCCCTGGTAGGCCATGGGTTTCGGGTCACCATCTTCGATTATTCCGGGCTCGGATCATCGACTGGAACGGCGGACTATAATCCCATCAGCCTTGCTGGCGACGCCCGCGACCTTATGGAGGCGCTCGACCTCGACAACGTCATCATGGGCGGCTGGTCGCTTGGCGGACTTGCTGCCCAGGCCGCATTCGCGCTCTATCCGGAACGCATCGAGCGCCTGCTCCTTATCGGCAGCGGGCCGCCGGGGACCTATATCAAGATGCCCGAGCAACTCTTCTATAGTGTCGCCCTCCATCCCATCAACACGCCGGAAGATCAGCTCATCCTGTTCTTCGAACCAGCCTCGGATAGGAGCCGTGCGGCAGGCATGACTTCCATGGCCCGTATCGCGGCCCGCACACAAGATGTGAGCCCGGCTGTTCCAATCGATTTTGCCGAAGCCTTTTTAGGCCACGAACCCAAGGCAGCACCGTTTCCGGCTGACTCCGTTCTCGAGGCCCTCAAGGCGACCGACAAGCCTATCCTGCATCTGGGCGGCGACCACGACATTAGCTTCCCGATCGAGAATTGGTATGCCCTAAGCGGCCAATTACCGACGCTTCAGCTGATTACCTTTCCATCAACCGGACATGCTCCCCATCACCAGCATCCTGTTGCCGCGGCAGCTCACATCGCTACTTTCACGCGAGCCGGTTGAGCTGCTCTGCGGCTCGGAAATCGCGGCAATGGGTGAACGAGGGGGCCCGTCTGGTCTGAGCGACCACCACTATTGAGTTCATGCGCCCTGAAAACTGCTAGGCAGCAAACGGCCCCATATCGAGCATTCCAAACGCCGTTTGCAACGACGTCTTTTAGCGCACAGCGAAGACGCCGCAGGCGAAGATTTTCGCCGTTCCCACTACGCCTTGCGACACCCTACGAGAGTCGGTAATTTACTGCTTTTCCTCGTCCGGCCTCTGGTTCTTACATGGTCTTTCCATCCGGGAAAGGCAGGTCGAACATGGACGGAGACGAGAAAGGGCAGGGGGCCGCAAACGACAATGCACGCCCTGCCGACGCAGACGGCGATGTCGAGTATGCGCGCCGCGCCACCCGTGAAGATCTCGACCGGGTGGTCATCAATATTGCTCGCCTGATCGGACGACAGTTGGCACGGGCGGACCATGCAGCGCGGGTGGCGGCCAACGATAATGGCGACAACCGCGCGGGCAGGGACGAACCCGAGGCGGAATAGTCTGGCTTTCCCTATCGACAAGGGGCCTGAAACGGCTTGCGCCAAGGCGCCGCTTGCGCATACGATTCCGGCTGAGGCGAGAACCTCCTTTGCTTGTCTGCGGGGAGTGGGCCAGGTCGAAGCCACTCCCTCAAGGCCCAAGCCGCTGTGCGGTGGCGCGTGCCGCGCCAGCCTTGACCGAGCGTCTTCGACCCGGCGGTTGGCCGCGAAGCAGGAAAGGCGGGTTGCGGGCGCTGAAGACAGCACCCGCAATGTCCACGAGGGACCGCGCAGCTGCCGTATGCATGAACCGATCTGAGAGAAGGAAACATGCCGATGACCCGTGTTGCCCTTTATGCCCGATACTCATCCGACAATCAGCGGGAGGCCTCGATTATCGACCAGTTCCGCCTTTGCGACGAACATGCAAGGCGCGAAGGCTGGGAAGTGGCGGGCAGCTACCAGGATGCGGCGATCTCGGGTTCCAGCACCATTCTTCGCCATGGCATCCAGCAGGTGGTGAGAGATGCACAGCGCGGTCTGTTCACGGTAGTCATTGCCGAGGCGCTGGATCGCATCAGCCGCGATCAGGCGGATGTCGCCACACTCTACAAGCACCTGAAGTTTGCAGGCGTCACCATCGTCACTTTGGCCGAGGGGGAAATCTCCGAACTTCATGTCGGCCTCAAGGGCACGATGAATGCACTGTTCCTGAAAGACCTTGCGATGAAGACCCATCGCGGCTTGCGGGGCAGGGTGGAGAAGGGCAAGGCAGGCGGCGGGCTTTGCTACGGATACCGTGTCCTCAAACAGTTTGACGGAAACGGCGAGCCGGTCCGGGGCGACCGTGAGATCATTGCCGAGGAAGCCGATATCATCCGTCGCATCTTCTGCGAGTTCGCCAGTGGCAAGAGCCCCAAGGCGATTGCGACGGATCTGAATAGTGAAGGCATTCCCGGTCCGCTTGGACGGGCATGGGGCGACACCAGCATTCGCGGCCATGTCTCCCGTGGCACCGGCATCCTCAACAACGAGCTTTATACCGGCGTTCTCGTCTGGAACCGTCAGCGGTTTATCAAGGACCCATCCACCGGCAAACGCGTCTCGCGTCCCAACCCGGAACGCCAGTGGATCAGGACGGAAGTGCCGCATCTGAGAATGATCGACGATAACCTGTGGCAGGCAGTCCGAAACCGGCAGAAGCAGATATCGGCAATCTTCGGCCCGAACCCGGCCAATACGCTCGAAGGGCGGATGAAGAGGCTGCATCTCACAGTCAGGCCGGTGTCTCTCCTGACCGGCCTTCTCACCTGCGGATGCTGCGGCGGCAAGTTTGGCATCATCACGCCGGGCCGCTATGCCTGCCTCAACCATCATAGGCGCGGCACCTGCGACAATGGCCGGTCCATCACCCGCGAGAAGATAGAGGCGCGGGTTCTCTCCGGCATCAAGGATAAGCTGGTCTCGTCGCAGGCTGTGGCCGAGGCCGTGAAGGCCTATGCCGAGGAGATGAACCGGCTGAATCATGATCGGCGTGCGCAGGCGGCAGTCGACCGGAAGAACCTCGCAAAGGTCGAAAGGGCAATCGCTGGGATTATCTCCGCCATTGAGGACGGCATGTACCAGCCGTCGATGAAGGCGCGCATGGATGATCTTGAACGGCAGAAGGCCGACATCACCGCCCGTCTGTCAAAAGCCCCGGACGACATTCCAGACATTCACCCCAACATCGCCAATCTCTACCGCCTGCGGGTGGAACGTCTGACTGAGGCGCTCAATGATCCAGACGGTGGGAGGCAGGCGGCGGAGGCGCTGCGCTCGCTGATCGGCGAGATCGTACTCACCCCCGGCACCAAGCGCGGCGAGGTTCATGCAGAGCTACGCGGCGAGCTGTTTGGCATTCTCGGGCTTGCCAATGCAGAGGCCGGAGGGCCGCAGAACAGCCCTTTTATGCCATTCGTTGAAGCGAGCCCCCGCAACCAAAATTACACATATACAAACCGCTCCCATCTGATGGGGGCGGTTTTTGCGTTTCTGGAGTTTATTCGTTTCGACCTCTCTCGAGGCCGGATCTCATCGTCTAACAAATATCGGTCACATCAAGCGATGCAGCGCATCGCGGTGGTGTATCATTTCCCTCAGAAGGGCATGGTCCCGGGTCAAACCATTCCTTCGCGCTGTATCGGGCGCGATTTCAGTCATGCGGACGGCCATTGCCTGCCCCGCTGTCCAGAAATCAGGATAGCGACCGGCAGCAACCGCCGTGTGCAGCGCCGTGCCGAGCAGAACTGCGTCACAGCCATCAGCCTTGCGGACTGTGCATCCCGTTGCGTCGGCATAGAGTTGCGACAGGAGCGGATGATGGGCGAGGCCTCCGGCCAGCAGCAGTGTCTTGATCGGCACAAGGTCCGGTGGCAGGCGGTCGATGATATATTTGACCCCGCAAGCCAGCGCCACGCAGCTTCGCCAGTAGATCTGGCAGAGGCCGTCAAAGCTCCGGTCGAGGCTCAGGCCCGCCATGGTTCCCGTCAGGCGGGGATCGGACGTGGGGGAGCGGGTTCCATGAAAGTCGGGCAGCACGGTGATCGGCAGGCCGTAGTCAGCGCCCCTCTGCTGAAGCTGCAGACCAATATGGTCGAGGATGGCCCGATGACGTGTCTGGCTCGGCTCGCCCCCTTGGGGATGTGTGCTGACGATGTGATCCAGCAATGCACCAGACGCCGATTGCCCCGCCTCGAGCAGCCATAGATCGGGCACCGCAACATCACGGAAGGTTCCCCAGCATCCCTCTCCGGAAACCGGCCGATCAAGCAGCCTAACGATGCAACTCGATGTGCCGGCGATCAGTGCCGCCTGGTTCTCCAACGTTGCGGGCATCGAGCGATCGGTCGCGCAAAACAGCGATATTGTTCCGGCATATGCATCGATCAGCCCAGGGGCAACCATGCACTCTTCAGTCAGACCGAGCGCCTCGGCAGCGTCGGTGGTCAATCGGCCGACTGGCGCGGTCGGCTGGCCTGATTTTTCAGGAAGCGCCGATTTTTCTGCGAGATCCGCCAGTCCGACGCGCTCATAGAAGCGATCGGGGCGCTCGCCCGGGGCGATGGGTCCATAACCCCATTTTGCCGCCAGCGCCGAGTGGCCGCGATGGTTGAGGCCCGTCGCCCGCCAAGTCAGATAATCCGCCAGATCGAAAATCATGCCGGCTTGCGACCATGTGTCGGGCAGGTGCCGCTTCAGCCAGAGCAGTTTCGGAACCTGCATTTCGACCGACAGGCGACCGCCGAAGCGTTGCAAAATTGGATCGTCCGTGCTGTTGCACGCGTCGGTCTCGTCAATTGCCCGATGGTCCATCCAGAGCATGGTATCCAGATTGCGTCGGCCGGACTTAGAGACGGAAAGCGGCTTGCCTCGCTTGTCACGCACCACAAGCGAGCAGGTGGCGTCGAAGCCGATGGCAAGGACGGCGGATGACGGAAGCCCGGCTTCCGACAATGCCGCCCTGACTGCGGTGCAAACAGCCGACCAGATCTCGTCGCTGTCTTGTTCCAGGTGCCGTGGTTCCGATTGGTGCAGGGAGATCGCTGTAACATGTCGGGATAGCTGGCGACCGCGAAGGTCAAAGACGCCGGCACGCGCACTTCCCGTGCCCACGTCCACGGCAATGATGTGGTCATGCATCCGGTCGGTCTTTCGGTCTCCTCGCTGGGGTGACAAGGTGGAGCAATTTCTCCATGGCGTCAAATGCTTGCAGGGGCATCAGCGCTTCCAGTCCGTCGCGATAGGCTGACAACCCTGTATGCGAGCCGCCGGTAAAGGCAAGCACGTCCATGCCGGCTGCCCGAGCCGCGAGGATACCCGCGGGACTGTCTTCGATGACGAGGCATTCCGATGGTTTGGCACCCATATCCCTCGCTGCGTGAAGAAACAGATCGGGCGCCGGTTTGCCATGTTTGACCATGCTGGCGCTGTAGATATGCGGCGCAAAGCGATTGAGCATTCCGGTGGTCGCCAGGCAAAGTTCAATGCGCTCACATTGGCTTGAGGACGCGACGCACCAGGCGATGCCGGCGTCATGCAGTCCATCGAGGGTGGCTTGAAGACCTTGGATCGGTCGAAGCTCGCTCCGAAAGCGCGCATAGAGCGTGTCGCGCATCCGGGTTAGAAACGCGTCGTCGATCTGAAGGCCGAACTCCTCCCGGACAAGATTGCGCACCGTTGCGAGGCTCCGTCCAAGGTAACGCCGCGCCGCGCCCTCCGCATCGATTGCAATGCCGGAAAGGGTGAGTGTTTCCGTCAGCACGGACAGCGCAATCGGCTCACTGTCGACCAGTACGCCATCGCAATCGAATATGATCAGCCGTTTCGCATCCAAGACGTCTGGCCCCCTGCTGGCCTTCAGGCGGCCAGACGGCCGTCGATGTAGCGTTTCAGTGTTTCTGCGGTGCCAAAGGTGTGCAAAGTCTCCGAGGCTTTGGCGAATCGCTGGACAAATATCGGATTGGTGCCGACTGTGCCAAAGATATCGGTGAGCGCAAGAAAGGCTTTCGGGTCGTTGCGCGAGGCAATGGCGGCAGCCTGCAGGCGTTCGGCGCTGGCATCATTGAAGACAATGGCCTTGCCGGTATCGGACGTGCCTTCGAAATAGCGGCACCACAAGGCAGACACCAGGGCCAGTCCCACAACGTCAAGTCCCTTGGCAAGGCGATCTGCGGTCGACGGCAGGATGAATTTCGGCTGGCGGTTCGATCCGTCCTGCGCCAGACGCGGAATGGTGTCGCCGATTTTCGGGTTAAGGAAACGGCTTTCGATCAGTGTGAAGTAATCCTGGAGGCTGGTATTGGGCACTGGCGGTACGATCGGTATGATCTCTTCGTTCTCCAGCTTGGCAAGATAGCCGCGGATCAGCGGATTCTCCATCGATTCGTGCACGAAATGAATGTCCATCAGTGCCGCCGGATAGGCGATTGCCGCATGGCCGCCGTTGAGAATGCGCAACTTCATCAGTTCGTAAGGGGCAACATCCGCAACGAAAGTGACGCCGACCTCCTCAAGCGCCGGTCGCCCGAGCGGAAACTTGTCCTCCAGAACCCATTGCTTGAATTCCTCGCAGAACACCGGCCATTTGTCGTCAATGCCGTAGGTATCCCGCGCTATCCCGACCTCGCGCTCGCCGGTCGCCGGCGTGATGCGGTCGACCATGGCGTTGGGGAAGGCGACATTCTCTTCGATCCAATGGGCGAATTCCGGATCCGATAGCTTGGCAAGCCCGGTCAGCGTGGCTTCCGTGACCTCGCCATTGCCGGGAATGTTGTCGCAGCACATCACCGTAAATGGCGCAATCCCCGCAGCTCGGCGCGCCTTGAGGCCGGCGATGATCAACCCGAAGACGCTTGTCGGATTGCTGGGATCACCGGCATCGGCAACCATCGCCGGGTGGGTCGGATCGAATTTGCCGGTGGCCGGATCGATGAAATAGCCGCCCTCGGTGATCGTCATCGACACGATGCGGATCGCCGGGTCGGCCAGAGCCGCAATGATTTCGTCAAAGTCCGGCGCGGTCAGGATGCCTGTCATCGGTCCTGTTACGGTCGCGGCACTGCGATTGTTGTCCTGCTCGACCACCGTCGTCAGATAATCCTGCGAGGCCAGCTTTTCCTTCATCATCTGGTCCGACGGCATGATACCAGCGCCGAGAATGGCCCAGTCCAGATCCCGGCCCTTGTTGAACAGTTCGTGCAGATAGATCGCCTGGTGGGCGCGGTGAAAATTGCCGACGCCGAAATGCAGGATGCCGGCCTTCAGCTGCTCGCGGCGATAGCTGGGCACAGTGGCGGTCGAGACGATTTCGGCAAGATTGGCCAGAGATAAGGTATGTGTCATGTCATGGTCCTCGGGGTGCGAGACGCAAGTCTTTCGAGCGGTGCGCGTTGGGCGCTCAGCTCATCCAGTTGCCGCCATCGACATTGTATGTCTGGGCGACGATGTAATCGGATTCCGGTGAGGCGAGGAAAATCGCCATGCCAGTCAGGTCCTCGGCCCGGCCCATGCGACCGAAGGGCACGGCTTCACCGACCAGCTTCTTCTTTTCGCCGCGTGGCCGGTTCTCATGCTTTGCAAACAGCGCGTCGACACCGTCCCAGTGTTCGCCGTCGACCACGCCGGGCGCGATCGCGTTGACATTGATTCCGTGCTTGATCAGGTCGAGCCCGGCCGATTGCGTGAGCGAGATGACGGCAGCCTTGGTGGCGCAATAGACAGCGACCAGGGCTTCGCCGCGGCGGCCCGCCTGGCTGGCCATGTTGATGATCTTGCCACCCTTGCCGCGCGCAATCATCGATTTGGCTGCGGCCTGCAGCATGAACAATGAGCCGGCAACATTGATCGAAAACAGGCGATCATAGCTTGCGCGGCTGATCTCGACGATCGGGGCGAGATCGAACAGAGCGGCATTGTTGATCAGGATGTCCAGCCCGCCCGCCCGTTCCTCGACAGCGCCGATCGCGGCATCAATCGACGATTGGTCCGTCACGTCGAGATGAACAGGATAGGCACGTGGACCAATCTCCAAGGCAGTGTCGCTGGCCCGGGCAAGGTCAATATCGGCAATGGCAACTGTTGCGCCTTCGCGGACATAGGCTTCGGCAAACGCGCGGCCTATGCCGCGCGCCGATCCGGTGATCAGAGCCGACTTGCCTGTAAGCCTGCCAGTCATATCGCCAATCCCTTGTCATTGAACCGGTGAATGCGGTTCGGATCAGGCGTGATGAACACGGTGTCACCGTGTTTCACGGTGAATTCGCCGCCCGCGCGGGTGGTAATATGGCCGATGCCCTCGACATCGACATGCAGGAAAGTGTCGGAGCCCAGATGCTCTGCGACAACGACCTTGCCCTTCCAGGTGCCTTCGGTTGTCGACAGGGTCACGTGTTCCGGGCGAACGCCGATGGTATGGGCGCTGTAGTTTGCGGCAAAAGCGCCCGAGATCAGGTTCATCTTCGGTGAGCCGATGAAACCGGCGACAAAGATATTAGCCGGCTTGTGATAGAGATCGAGTGGCGAGCCAACCTGTTCGATACGCCCCTTGTTCAAGACGACGATCTTGTCGGCCATTGTCATGGCTTCGACCTGGTCATGCGTCACATAGATCGAGGTCGCCTTCAGCTGCTGGTGCAACTGGGTGATTTCCAGCCGCATGTTGACGCGCAGCGCCGCATCGAGGTTCGACAAGGGTTCGTCGAACAGGAAGCATTCCGGCGAACGCACGATCGCGCGGCCGATGGCAACGCGCTGGCGCTGGCCACCCGACAGGTTGCGCGGCTTGCGCTCTAGGTAGTCCGTCAGGTTGAGGATCTTCGCCGCGTCATTGACCTTGCGGTCGATCTCCGCCTTGTCCATGCCGGCCATCTTCAAGGGGAAGCCGATATTGGAGCGCACGCTCATATGCGGATAGAGCGCATAGGACTGGAACACCATCGCCAGGCCGCGCTGCGAGGGAGCCTTGTCCGTGGCGTCGACCCCGTCGATCAGGATCTTGCCGCCCGAGACATCCTCGAGACCTGCAATCAGGCGAAGCAAGGTGGACTTGCCGCAGCCCGAGGGACCAACGAAGACTGCAAATTCGCCGTCGTTGATCTGCAGGTCGATCGACGGGATGACCGAGACTTCGCCGAAGGTTTTCGACACGTTCTGAAGTGTGATGCTACCCATTATGGTCTTCCTTATTTGACGGCGCCGAAGGTCAAGCCGCGGACAAGCTGTTTCTGGCTGAACCAGCCAAGGATCACGATCGGGGCGATGGCCAGCGTCGAAGCGGCGGACAGCTTCGCCCAGAAGAGTCCCTGCGGTGAGGAGAAGGAGGCGATGAACGCCGTCAGCGGCGCTGCATTGGTCGTGGTCAGCCGGATCGTCCAGAAGGCTTCGTTCCAGGCGAGAATGATATTGAGCAGCATCGTCGATGCGATGCCCGGGATCGCCATCGGCGTCAGGACATAGACGATCTCGCCCCAGAGCGATGCCCCGTCCATGCGGGCAGCTTCCAGGATTTCACCGGGAATCTCGCGGAAGTAGGTGTAGAGCATCCAGATGACGATCGGCAGGTTGATCAGCATCAGCATGATGGTCAGGCCGATACGGGTGTCGAGCAGTCCTGTATCGCGAAAGATCAGGTAGATCGGCACGAGTACGGCGACCGCGGGCATCATCTTGGTCGACAACATCCACATCAGGATGTCCTTGGTCCGCTTTGTCGGCGAAAACGCCATGGCCCAGGCAGACGGGATCGCGATGATCAGCGCCAGGATGGTGGAGCCGACCGAGATGATCACCGAGTTCATGAACGGCTTGAAATAGTCGCGCTGCGTCTGCACCGTGACATAGTTCTCCAGCGTGAACGACGGGATCAGCCGGAAGCCCTGGATCGCTTCGGTCTCGGTCTTGAGCGACGTGATGATCGTGTAGAGGATGGGGAAGAAGATCACCATCGCGAGGATCCATGCGACGACCGTAAAGGCGATCTTGCGCTGGGTGGAGACTGTTCGGGCCATGATCTCTTCTCCTTAGCGGTCGAGGTTCTTGCCGACGGCGCGCATCAGGAAGAAGGCGACGATATTGGCGAGGATGACTGCGATGATGCCGCCTGCTGATGCGCCACCGACGTCGTAGCCGAGCAGGGCCGTGCGGTAGATCAGGAAGGGCAGGTTGGTGGAGGCATAGCCCGGCCCGCCATTGGTGGTGACGAGGATTTCCGCGTAGACGCCGAGCAGGAAGATTGTCTGGATCAGGATGACAACGGTGATCGCACGGGCCAGATGCGGCAGCGTGAGGTAGATGAACTGGCTGATAAAGCCGGCCCCGTCCATCTCGGCCGCTTCCTTCTGCTCGCCGTCCAGAGACTGCAATGCGGTCAGCAGGATCAGCGTCGCGAACGGCAGCCATTGCCATGCGACGATGACGATGATTGAAAATAGCGGATATTGCCCGAACCAGTCGACGGGCTGCAGACCGAGCGACCTGTTGATATCGGCGAGCACCCCGTAGCCCGGATGCATGATCATATTCTTCCAAACCAGGGCAGCAACCGGTGGCATGACGAAGAAAGGCGAGATGATCAGGATACGGACTATGCCCTGGCCGAACATCGGCTGGTCGAGCAAGAGGGCAATGCCGATGCCGCCGACCACGGTGATCAACAGAACGCCGCCGACGATGAGCAGCGTATTCCAGACCGACTGGAAGAAAGCGGGATCGGTATAGAAGTATTTGTAGTTGAACAGCCCGGCGAAGCTGACATTGCCCGGATTGAGCAGATTGTAGTTCTGGAACGAGAACCACAGTGTCATCGCCAGCGGTACGATCATCCAGACGAGAAGAAGACCGACGGACGGCGCCATCATGAGACGCGACAGCGCCCGTGTGTTGTGCGTAGCCATGGAAGAACCCACCCTGATGGCCAACACGCGCGGCTGTGTCGGCCGGCGGCGTCAGCTCGATTTCTTGTGTCGGCCAAAACGGCCCGAAGTATCCGCGCCGAACGGCAGGAGAGGCGCGTCAAACTTTTTGGTGTTGCCGCCCGGATCGCAATCCGGACGGCTTCATTTCCTTCGGGAGGAAATTACTTGATATAGCCGCCGCGGGTCATTTCGCGTTCGGTGACCTGCTGGGCCTGGGCAAGAGCATCGTCAACCGACATCTGGCCTGCAAGCGCTGCAGAGAACAACTGGCCGACGGTTGTTCCAAGACCCTGGAACTCCGGAATGGCGACAAACTGCACGCCGACATATGGCACCGGCTTGACAGTCGGGTTCTTCGGATCAGCAGCATTGATGCTGTCGAGCGTCATCTTTGCGAACGGAGCAGCCTTCTGGTACTCGGGATTTTCGTAAAGCGAGGTGCGCGTGCCCGGAGGAACGTTGGCCCAGCCTTCCTTGGACGCGACGAGGTTGGCGTAGTCCTTGCCGGTTGCCCAGGCGATGAACTTCTCGGCCGATGCGGTCTTCTGCGAGCCGGCCGGGATTGCGAGGTTCCAAGCCCAGAGCCAGTTGCCACGCTTGCCAAGGCCGGTATCCGGAGCCAGAGCAAAGCCGACCTTGTCGGCAACGGTCGAGTCCTTCGGGTTGGTCACGAAGGAAGCAGCAACCGTGGCATCGATCCACATGCCGCACTTGCCCTGCTGGAAGAGCGCCAGGTTCTCGTTGAAGCCGTTCGACGAAGCGCCCTGCGGGCCAGCGTCGTTCATCAGCTTGACATACATGTCGAGCGTGTTCTTCCATTCAGGCTGATCGAACTGCGGCTTCCAGTTCTCGTCGAACCAGCGGGCGCCGAAAGCGTTGGACGTTGCCGTCAGGAACGCCATGTTCTCGCCCCAGCCAGCCTTGCCGCGCAGGCAGATGCCGTTGATGCCGGCCGCGCGGTCGGTCATCTTGCGTGCCGCTTCGCCGATGAATTCCCAGGTCGGAGCGTCAGGCATGGTCAAGCCAGCCTTCTCCATCAGGTCGCGACGGTACATGACCATCGAGCTTTCACCGTAGAACGGCGCGGCATAGAGCTTGCTGTCGTCGCCGGTGAGGCCCGAACGGATGGCCGGCAGCAGATCGTCGACGTCATAATCGGCGCCGAGATTGTCGAGCGGCAGAAGCCAGCCCTGCTTGGCCCAGATCGGAACTTCATAGGTGCCGATCGTCATGATGTCGTACTGGCCGCCCTTGGTCGCGATGTCGGTCGTGACACGCTCGCGCAGGACGTTTTCTTCCAGCGTAACCCATTCGACCTGGATGTCGGGGTTCTTGGCTGTGAATTCGGACGTCAGACCCTGCATGCGGATCATGTCGCCATTGTTCACGGTTGCGATGGTAAGGGTTTCGGCAGATGCCATGCCCGCAAGGGCGAGAGCTGAGCATGCGCCCAGCAGAATCGTCTTCAATGTCATGTCTTCCTCCCAGAAGAGAACTGAGCATTCGCTTTGCTCATGGGCAATTACTCAGTCTCCGGCTGTCGAAAGTCAATGGAGATTCCATGCTGCGATGCGGCAAAGAATACTCAGGACGTTGAATTTCAATGATTTATTTTAATGAAACATCAGCCCTTGAGCAGATATCGAGCACCGTCTTCGTCGGTAATCAGCCCGTTTATGTGCCCGCCGCGAACCGCAGCTCGAATGGCGGCATGTTTGCGCTGACCGCGGGCCATGCCGATCACGGTCGATGTTTCGCGCGAAGGTATGGCGAGACTTGCCACCCGATCATTGACCGGATCATCGAGCAGGCGGCCATCGGGACCAAAGATCCAGCCGCAGATCTCACCGGTCGCGCCCGCCGTCAGCAGCGCCTCCATCTCGTCTTGCTGCAGGAAACCATCGAGCAGAAGCGGGGCATTGAGTGTCATCTCGCCGATGCCGACGAATGCGGCGTCGGAGGATTTGCCAAGCTCGATCGTGGGAGCGACCAGCGGCTGGCGGTGCAGAAGATCCCGCTCCTCGCGTGACGACACGATGACGGGCAGAGGCATGGGAAAATGCCGCGCCTTGACCGCATCCGCCATCGAAAAGATGACGTTGAAATAGGCAGCCGAGCCGTCCGGGCTGATATTGCCGGTCAGCGACACAATTTTATGCTGCGGACATTCCATCGGCGAGAGTTGATCGACCATGGCGCGCAAAGTGCGTCCCGTTCCCATGGCAATGACCAAGGGGTCGGGCTGCTTCAACCATCGTTCCAGTTCCGCGGCGCCAGCCTCGGCCACGCCAACGGTGGCCGATTCGGAGGCCGGGTCGCTGGGGACGATTTCGACATGCTTGAGGCCGTATTTGTCTTTCACAGCTTCGCCGAGTTCGAGACAGGCGGCAATCGGATGGTCGAGCCGCACCTTGATCAGCTTTTCGGCAACCGACAGCGACACGAGCCTCTGGGCGCTTTGCCGCGAAATGCCCATCGCAACCGCAATCTCGTCCTGGGTCCGACCGGCGACATAATAGAGCCAGCCTGCTCTTGCCGCATCATCGAGCCGCGTTTGGCCTTCTGGTCGCTTTGCCATCAAGATTGGCCCACCCTTTCGAAACCAGTGCTGCCAATTTTCGCTCTGACTGTCAAATGACCGAGGCGTCTCCTCACATCTCCACAGGGTGCGCCAGCGTGTCCTGAGCGGTAAAATTGCACTGGACATTCGAATCGGCGATCTTTAGTGTTACGATATTACATTACCAAATATCGGCGAGTGGATGAGGCATGAGCAGGCTTGACCGGAAGACCCGACAAGCCCTAAACATATGGCTGACGGTTCCCCAATTGGATGACTCCAAGGGGATTAATAGGGAACACGGTGCGGAATACCCAACAAGGGACCAAGACCGTGGCTGCCCCCGCAACTGTAAGCGGATTGCCGTCCATCCTCGTGGCGTGAAAGCGCCAGGCCACTGCGATCGTGATCGCGGGAAGGCAGATGGACAGCAGATATCCGCGAGCCAGGAGACCTGCCGTCGTCGAAGAGAAACCGCAACGGACGGGGTGTTCCGATGGAAAAGATCTGGCTTGAAGGCAGCGCTTCCGCGCGCTTTTACAATATTGCCATTTTGCCTCCGGAGATACCGACGGAGGACAATCATGGCACATGCGAAACGACACACGGTAACCGTTTGCACGGACTGCCGAATCACGGGGACGGCGTGCCGCCCCGGACTTCAGCTTCTCGATCACCTTAACGCCTGCCTGTCAAAGATCGGGGCCTCGGACAATCGCGACTTTGCGGTTGAGGGCACCGTATGCATGGCGGGCTGCAAGAGACCCTGCACCATCGCGTTCCAGGCAAGCGGGAAGGCCACCTATCTCTTTGGTGACATCGAGCCCGACGCGGACATCGAGGCGCTGGTCACATTTGCCAAGCTCTACGGCGAGCGCCCCGATGGCATGACCCGCGAAGCAGAACGTCCGCGCGGTCTTGGCGGCAAGATACTCGCCCGCATCCCGGCCTCCGTGCTGATTTCGGAACAATCCGGGGAGCGTCTCCAATGAGCCCGAACCGTGGGAGAGCCTCCCATGAGCTGTGATGCGAATGGCACGTCGATACGGGTGTCCGATCTCGGCTGGGGTCCGAAACCGGACCTCCTCCTGGTGCGCGGGGTGAATTTCGAGCTGAGCGCAGGCGAGCGGCTCGCGATCATCGGCCCCAATGGTGCCGGCAAGACGTCGCTCCTGCGTTGCCTTTACCGCGGTGTTGCGCCGCGCGAAGGCAGGGTCGAAGTCGGAGGGGAGGACATTTGGCAGATCGGGTCGCGACAGGTTGCGCGCCGAATCGCCGTGGTCCTGCAGGAAATGCCGGCGGATTTCCCATTCAGTGTCCGTGATGTGGTGATGATGGGGCGCATTCCCTGGCGCGAGGGTCTGACCGGCTGGACGGATGAGGATCGCCGCGAAGTTGCGCATGCCCTTGAGCACCTGAACCTGGCGCATCTCGCCATGCGCCAGTTCTCCACGCTGTCGGGCGGGGAAAAGCAGCGTGTTCTGGTTGCCCGTGCGCTCACCCAGAAACCCGAGATCATCATTCTCGATGAGCCGACGAATCATCTCGATATCCGCCACCAGCTCGAGATCCTCAACCTGTTGCGCAGTCTCAAACTCACGATCATCACCACGCTGCATGACATCAACCTGGCGGGCGACTTCGCCACCCATGTCGCACTGATGTGCGAGGGGCGCATGACGGCATTTGGAAGACCGGATGATGTCCTGACATCCGGCGCTGTCTCGACCACTTTTGGCGTGTCAGCCATGGCGCATCCGACCCCGGGCAACAGCGTTTCACGCTTCTCGTTTTCACTTCAAACTGCTTGATTTAAAAGGATTTCACATGTCGCTTACACGTTTTTCCGCCGCGACCGCCAGCATTCTCGTCTCGGGTTTGCTGACCACCTCGGCGCTCGCTTATCCGGTCACCGTTAAGAGTTGCAATCGCGACGTCACCTTCGATGCGGCACCCAGTCGCGCCGTTTCCAACGACGTCAATCTGACGGAGATGATGCTGGCGCTGAAACTGCAGGATCACATGGTGGGCTATACGGGTGTCTCCGGATGGAAAACCCTGGACGAAAAAATCAGGGAGGGCGTCAAGGAACTGCCGGAGCTGTCGCCCAAATATCCGACCAAGGAAGTCTTGCTCAACGCTGACGCTGATTTCTACTTTGCCGGCTGGAATTACGGCATGAAGGTCGGCGGTGAAGTCACACCGGAGACACTCGATGCGTTCAAGATCAAGGTCTACGAGTTGACGGAATCCTGCATTCACATCATGGCCAAGGGCAAGCCGACGATGAATGACATGTTTGTCGATCTCGTCAATCTCGGCAAGATCTTCGGCGTCGAAGAGCGCGCCAATGAACTTGTAGCCGGCTATGAAAAAGGACTGGCCGAGGTTCAAACCCGCATCGGCGCGGTCAAGGAACCGGTTCGTGTCTTTGTGTATGATTCGGGCACGGAGAAGCCGTTCACCTCGGGTCGCTACGGCATTCCGACGGCGATGATCGAAGCTGCGGGCGGCATCAACGTCATGGACGATGTCGAGAAAAGCTGGACTGAAGTGTCCTGGGAGCCGGTGATCGAGCGCAACCCTCAGGTCATCGTCATCGTCAACTACGGCGACGTGACGGCTGACCAGAAGATCGCCTTCATGAAGGAAAATCCCGCCTTCAAGAATCTCGATGCGGTGAAGCAGGACCGTTTTGTGGTTCTCGAATATGTCGAGGCGACCCCGGGACCACGCAATATTGATGCTATCGGCAGGCTGGCCGACGCTTTCCATCCTCGCAATATGTAGATCGCGAAACGGAAACAGGTCTTGTCACCGGGCGCCATGCGCCCGGTGAACCGAATTTTATCCAGCAGATAGGCATGTGATGACGAGCGGCAAGGTGTTGATGTGGGGGGCACTAGCTGCCGCCCTGATGGTGCTGTGCCTGACTGCAGGCGTTTCTTTCGGCGCCGCGCCGATCCCGTTCACCACGGTCTGGTCGATCATCGCCAACAAGCTTCATCCGGGCTTTAGCGAAGTGACATGGTCCGCCGGTCGTGAGAGCATTGTCTGGGACGTGCGCTTCCCGCGGGTGATCCTGGCAGGACTTGTCGGCTCCGGTCTCGCGGTCGTCGGTGCTGTCCTGCAGGCGGTCACGCGCAATCCGCTCGCCGATCCGCATCTGCTTGGCGTCTCTTCGGGTGGCGCGCTTGGCGCCATCATCGCGCTGCTGCACACGGGCCTGATCTTCGGCCTTGTCACGGTACCTCTGTTTGCCTTTGTCGGCGCACTCGCTGCAACGCTGGCTGTGATGGCGGTCACCCGCTATTCGGGCGCTGCTGCGGACCGCCTGGTCCTGTCCGGTGTCGCCGTTGCCTTTGTCGCCACCGCCCTCGGCAATCTTACCATCTTTCTCGGTGATCCGCGTGCGGCCCATACCGTTGTCTTCTGGATGCTCGGCGGATTGGGCCTCGCCCAGTGGTCGCACCTGCTTTATCCCGCCCTGGCACTGGCTCTATCGCTGATCTGGCTCCTGCTGCGCGCGCGCGAAATCAATGCGCTTGCCATGGGCGACGAGACGGCCGCGACACTGGGTGTCCCCGTCTCGCGCTTCCGCGCCCAGTTGTTTGTCGTCACAGCTCTGTTGACCGGCGTCATGGTCGCCTTTTCCGGTGCCATCGGATTTGTTGGTCTGTTGATCCCGCATATCGTGCGACTGGTCGGTGGCAGCGACAATGTCCGCGTCATCCCCTTGTCCGCCTTTCTTGGCGCGATCGTTCTGATCCTCGCAGACATTGCCGCGCGGGTTGTCATGGCGCCCGAAGACATGCCGATCGGCGTTGTCACCGGTCTGGTGGGTGGGGTTGCGTTCATCGTCTTGCTTCGCCGCCGATGACCTTCACAAGTCGCGACAACAGCAATTTATGACGAGCTATTGCTCCATTTTCGTTTTGGCCTAGGATGAAGCAAAACGAAGAATGGGGAGGGGACAATGATTTTTTCCGCGCGTCAGGCCGAAATCATGGCCATCGCAAAGGAGCAGGGGCGTGTTCTGGTTGATGAACTTGCCGCGCGTTTCGCCGTCACGCCGCAAACCATCCGCAAGGACCTCAACGACCTCTGTGATACCAGGGCGCTGAACCGCATTCACGGCGGCGCCGTATTTCCGAACGGAAATGAAAACGTCAAATACGAAGCGCGCCGATCCATGGCGGCGGCCGAAAAACAGGCGATCGGTCGGGCAGCGGCCGCATTGATTCCGGACAACTCGTCGCTTTTCATCAATATCGGCACGACCACGGAAGCTGTCGGCGAAGCGCTTGTTGATCACAGGGAGCTGATGGTTATCACCAATAATATCAATGTGGCCAATCGCTTGCGTGTCTATCCCTCGATCGAGGTGGTGATTGCCGGTGGCGTTGTCCGTGGCGCTGACGGCGGTATCGTCGGTGAGGCTGCGGTCGATTTCATCCGCCAGTTCAAGGTTGATTTCGCGGTGATCGGCGTTTCGGCGATCGATGAGGATGGGGCGCTGCTGGACTTCGATTTTCGAGAAGTGAAGGTGGCACAGGCCATCATCGCCAATGCAAGGCACGTCGTGCTGGTTTCCGATGCCTCGAAGTTCGAGCGCACGGCACCTGTGCGTATCGGGCATATTTCTCAGGTTCATACCTTCATTACCGACCATTGTCCTTCGGCCAATGTTCGGGCGATCTGCCTGGACAAGGAGGTCCAGTTGCTCGAGACGACCCCTTCGGACATCGGTCAGGACAGATCGGCGTAACATTCGTTTGACATTCGTTTGCATTTCATTTTAGATGACGACGCTTTCGCTATCGCAATAAATGCTGCAGTGCGAAATACGGGGGAACAATGACGGACGAGCCTATCTACGATCTGTTTGTGATCGGTGGCGGCATCAACGGCTGCGGCATTGCCCGTGACGCCGCTGGCCGGGGCTATACCGTTGCGCTTGCCGAAATGAACGATTTTGCCTCGGGCACATCCTCAGGCGCGACCAAGCTGATCCACGGTGGTCTCCGTTATCTCGAGCATTACGAATTTCGCCTCGTGCGCGAAGCGTTGATGGAGCGCGAAGTGCTGTGGGCCATGGCGCCGCATGTTATCTGGCCGCTGCGTTTTGTCCTGCCGTTCCAGAAGGGTGGCATCCGTCCGGCCTGGCTGATCCGCCTTGGCCTGTTTCTCTACGATCATCTCGGCGGCAGAAAGCTGCTCCCGGCGACCAAGACCTTGGATCTCCGCCGGGATCAGGCCGGACAGCCGCTGAAGCCAATTTTTGCGAAGGCCTTTGAATATTCCGATGGCTGGGTCGATGATGCCCGCATGGTCGTGCTCAATGCGCGTGACGCGGAAATTCGCGGCGCCCGCATTTTCAGCCGCGCCAGGGTGATCTCGGCCCATCGCGAAAACGACGTATGGGTCGTGACGACCAAGGCCAAGGGCAGCGGAGCGACAACCGTCCACCGCGCCCGAATGCTGGTCAATGCAGCCGGTCCCTGGGTCGATCAGGTGCTCGCTGGTGCCTTCGGCCGCAACAACGTTCACAACGTTCGCCTGGTTCAGGGCAGCCATATCATTGTCCGCAGGAAGTTTGCCGATAAACGTGCCTACTTCTTCCAGAATCCGGACAATCGCATCATCTTTGCCATTCCCTATGAAGGCGATTTCACCCTGATCGGCACAACGGATCGTGACTACACGGATGATCCGAAGGATGTGAAGATCAGTGCGGAGGAGGTAAACTACCTCTGCAATGCCGCGAGCGAGTATTTCAAGGAACCGGTCGTACCGGACGACATTGTCTGGAGCTATTCTGCCGTGCGTCCGCTGTTCGACGATGGCGCCTCCAAGGCGCAGGAAGCAACCCGCGACTACGTGCTGAAGGTCGAGACAGCGGACGACGGAGCGCCGCTGTTGAATGTATTTGGCGGCAAGCTGACGACCTATCGTCGCCTGGCCGAGCATGCTCTCGAAAAGATCGGTGAAGCGATCGGTGTCAAGGGCATTGCGTGGACCGCAGGCAGTCGGCTTCCGGGCGGCGATTTTCTCGTGACCGGCTATGATGCCACGGTGCAGGAACTCATTGGCGCCTACCCGTTTCTGGAACGCCGCCATGCGGAACGTCTGATCCGCTGCTACGGGACGGATGCAAAAACCATTCTCGGAAATGCGGCGACGACCGAGGATCTCGGTCGGCATTTCGGCGGAAGTCTCTACGAGTGCGAATTGCGCTGGTTGATGGAAAAGGAATGGGCGGTCACGGCTGAGGATGTGCTGTGGCGCCGAACGAAACAAGGGTTGTTCCTGTCGCCTGAGGAGGCGCGGGGGCTGGAGGAATACTTGGGGACTGTCGCGGCGAGCTAGCCGCCTGATCCCGGATTGCCGAAGGTTTGGAGGAGGCCTGAGGAAACATGTTGGAATTGAAGAACATCTCGAAGACGGCGGGCGGTGAATACCACATTCACCCGACCGACCTGACGTTGCAGCGGGGTTCGCTGAATGTCCTGCTCGGGCCGACGCTTTCGGGCAAGACATCGCTGATGCGGCTGATGGCCGGGTTGGACAAGCCGACATCCGGCACGATCCATGTCGATGGCATTGATGTCACTGGAAAGCCGGTGCAGCAGCGCAATGTCGCCATGGTCTACCAGCAATTCATCAATTATCCGGCCCTGACGGTGTATGAAAACATCGCCTCGCCGATGCGCATTGCCGGCAAGGACGCCGCCACCATCGATCGCGAGGTGCACAAGGCCTCGGACCTGTTACGGCTGACGCCCTATCTTCAACGCACGCCACTCAGCCTCTCCGGTGGTCAGCAGCAGCGCACGGCGCTTGCCCGCGCGCTGGTGAAGAAGGCGACCCTGGTTTTGCTCGACGAGCCGCTGGCCAATCTCGACTACAAACTGCGTGAGGAATTGCGCGAGGAACTGCCGAAGATTTTTGCCCAGTCCGGTGCTATTTTCGTTTACGCCACGACAGAACCGTCGGAGGCCCTGCTGCTTGGGGGCAATACGGCAACCCTGAGCCAAGGACGTGTGACGCAGTTTGGCGAGACTATCGGCATCTATCGCCAGCCGGTCGATCTGTTGACGGCGAAAACCTTCGCAGACCCGCCCTTGAACACCCTGGCGCTGGTGAAATCCGGCCAGCAGTTCCTGCTGGCTGACCGCCATGTGCTTGACGTTCCAACGCATCTTGCAGGCGTGGCGGATGGGCCGCTGACGGTCGCTTTCCATCCTCACCATCTGTCGCTGGCGGCAACATCCCATGCCGCTAAGCCGTTGCGAGTTCGTACGCTGGTGTCGGAAATCGCCGGCTCGGAAAGCTTCATCCACGTCGAATTTGCCGGTGCGCGCTGGGTTATCCTTGCGCACGGCATCCACGACATTGATCCGGACAAGGAAATCGACGTCTATATCGACACCCGCCACCTGATGGCATTTGACGTGCAGGGCCAGTCCCTGCTCGCCCATGCCAGCATGGCCGCTTGAAGGGAGGCGCGACATGGCACGTATCAATCTCGACCATATCCGCCACGCTTATTCCCCCGCTGCCCGCGCGGCGGGAGACTATGCGCTGAAGGAAGTCCATCACGAATGGGCTGACGGCGGCGCCTATGCCCTGCTCGGGCCTTCCGGCTGCGGCAAGACGACCCTGCTCAACATCATTTCCGGGCTGATCAACCCTTCTGACGGCAAGATCCTGTTCGACGGCGTCGACGTGACCAACCTCTCGACCCAGGCTCGCAACATCGCCCAGGTTTTCCAGTTTCCGGTCGTCTACGACACGATGAGCGTTTACGACAATCTCGCCTTTCCGTTGCGCAATCGCCATGTGCCGGAAGATCAGGTTCATCGCCGCGTCACCGAAATCCTCGAGATGACAGATCTCGCCGCGATGGCGAAGAAGACCGCACAAGGCCTGACAGCGGACCAGAAGCAGAAGATTTCGCTTGGCCGCGGCCTGGTTCGCGCCGATGTCAACGCGATCCTGTTCGATGAACCGCTGACGGTGATCGATCCGCATATGAAATGGGTGCTGCGCTCTCAGTTGAAGCGCCTGCATCGCCAATCCGGCTTCACCATGGTCTATGTCACGCACGATCAGACCGAGGCGCTGACCTTCGCCGACAAGGTTGTGGTGATGTATGACGGCCAGATCGTCCAGATAGGCACGCCGGCCGAACTGTTCGAGAAGCCCAGCCACACATTCGTCGGCTATTTCATCGGTTCGCCCGGCATGAATGTCCTGCCCGCTGCCGTGAATGGCGCGACCGCGACCGTCGGTGACCAGTCCATCGCCCTTCCCGGTGTGCCGAAACTGTCGGGCCAGTCGAAGATAGAGCTCGGCATTCGTCCCGAATTCGTCCGCCTTGGACGCGAGGGCATGCCGATCACGATTTCCAAGGTCGAGGATATCGGTCGCCAGAAGATCATCCGCACACGGTTTTGCGATCAGCCGATGTCGATCGTCGTAGCAGAAGACACGGACATTCCATCGGATCCGAAAGTGACGTTCGCGCCCCAGGCGATCGGGATTTACGCCGATAGCTGGCGCGTGGGCATGGAGGGCTGAGCGATGAACAAGACCTGGAACAACAAAGCCTGGTTCATGGTCATTCCGGTGCTGGTGCTGGTGGCCTTCTCCGCCGTCATCCCGCTGATGACCGTGGTCAACTACTCGGTGCAGGACACCTTCGGCAATAACGAGTTCTTCTGGGCCGGCACTGACTGGTTCACGGAAATCCTGTCCTCGGACCGGTTCTGGAATGCGCTTGGTCGCAACATGATCTTCTCAATGATCATCCTGGCGATCGAAGTGCCGCTCGGCATCCTGATCGCGCTTAACATGCCGAAAAAAGGTCTTGGCGTGCCCGTCTGCCTCGTCTTGATGGCACTGCCGCTGCTCATTCCGTGGAACGTTGTCGGTACGATCTGGCAGGTCTTCGGCCGCGTCGATATCGGCCTGCTCGGCTACACGCTGAATGCCATGGGCATCGACTACAACCTGACCCAGGACCCGGTCGACGCCTGGATCACCGTCATTGCCATGGACGTCTGGCACTGGACCAGCCTCGTGGTGCTGCTGTGTTATGCCGGCCTCGTCTCGATCCCGGATGCCTATTACCAGGCCGCCAAGATTGATGGTGCCTCGCGCCTCTCGGTCTTCCGCTATATCCAGTTGCCGAAGATGAAGCGTGTGCTCCTGATCGCCGTCCTGCTCCGCTTCATGGATTCATTCATGATCTACACCGAGCCTTTCGTCGTCACCGGCGGCGGACCGGGCAATTCCACCACCTTCCTGTCGATCGACCTCGTCAAGATGGCCGTCGGCCAGTTCGACCTCGGTCCGGCAGCCGCCATGTCCATCATCTACTTCCTAATCATCCTGCTGCTGTCATGGGTCTTCTACACCGTGATGACCGTCAGCGACGCAAAGAGCCAGTAAGGAGGCGTATTCGATGAGCAATTCCGACGATCGTTCGCGCTTCGGCTTTTTGATCCCGACGGTCTATATCGTGTTCCTGCTCCTGCCGATCTATTGGCTGGTCAACATGAGCTTCAAGACCAACGCGGAAATCACAGGCGCCTTGTCGCTCTGGCCCGTAAATCCGACGCTTGGCAACTACATGGTGATCTTCACCGATCCGTCCTGGTACAAGGGCTATATCAACTCGATCATCTATGTCTGCCTGAACACGGTGATCTCGGTGGCTGCGGCCCTGCCGGCGGCTTACGCCTTCTCGCGCTACAGGTTCCTCGGCGACAAGCACCTGTTCTTCTGGCTCTTGACCAACCGCATGGCGCCGCCGGCCGTCTTTGCGCTGCCCTTCTTCCAGCTCTATTCGGCCTTCGGCCTCATCGACACGCATATCGCGGTCGCGCTTGCCCACTGCCTGTTCAACGTTCCCCTGGCGGTGTGGATCCTCGAAGGCTTCATGTCCGGCGTGCCGAAGGAAATCGACGAAACCGCTTACATCGACGGCTATTCCTTCCCGCGCTTCTTCGTGAAGATCTACATGCCGCTGATCGCCTCGGGCATCGGTGTCGCCGCCTTCTTCTGCTTCATGTTCTCCTGGGTCGAGCTGCTGATCGCCCGCACACTTACGACAACCGACGCCAAGCCGATCGCCGCCATCATGACGCGCACGGTCTCGGCGTCGGGCATGGACTGGGGCGTGCTGGCGGCTGCCGGCGTGCTCACCATCATCCCGGGCGCGCTCGTGATCTATTTCGTCCGCAACTACATCGCCAAGGGCTTTGCCCTGGGCCGCGTCTGAGGAGGCGTCGATGAACTTCACATGGATGGCCTGGACGCTGCCGACGGCGCTCTTCTTCATTGCGATCTTCACGCTGATCGTCTCGATGGCGGTCTGGGAATACTTCTCTCCCGGCGGCAATCCGCGCGTCGGCGTGCTGCGCTTTGAAACCACGCGCGGCGACCGGCTCTTCGTGTCGCTGCTCGGATCAGCCTTTATTCATCTCGCTTGGCTCGGCCTTGTTGGGTCGAACCTGTGGTGGGCTCTCGCTCTCTCCGTGGTCTACGCCATCGGCGTATTTCGCTACGTATAGAGCAAGACAACGACGGATGGCGGCGGGAGGCTGCCATCCTCACGGACTGGAAACTCGGCAATCGCAACCTTAGGGAGGATACTATGCGAAAGCACCTTTTAACGACGACGGCGACGATGCTTCTCGCCATGACCGGCGTGGCATTCGCCGACATGGACGCGGCAAAGAAATTCCTGGACACCGAGATCGGCGACATGTCGTCTCTCGACCGCGCGGCCCAGGAAGCCGAACTGCAGTGGTTCATCGATGCGGCAAAGCCCTTTGCCGGCATGGATATCAAGGTGGTCTCCGAGACCATCACCACGCATGAATACGAATCCAAGGTCCTGGCACCGGCGTTTACCGCGATCACCGGCATCAAGATCACCCATGACCTGATCGGCGAAGGCGATGTCGTCGAAAAGCTGCAGACACAGATGCAGTCGGGCGAGAACATCTATGACGCCTATGTCAACGACTCGGACCTGATCGGCACCCACTGGCGCTACCAGCAGGCCCGCTCGCTGACCGACTGGATGGCCAATGCCGGCAAGGACGTCACCAATCCCGGCCTCGACCTGAATGACTTCATCGGCCTGAAGTTCACCACGTCGCCGGACGGCAATCTCTACCAGCTGCCCGACCAGCAGTTCGCCAACCTCTACTGGTTCCGGTATGACTGGTTCAACGACGACAAGAACAAGGCCGACTTCAAGGCGAAGTATGGCTACGACCTCGGCGTACCCGTCAACTGGTCTGCCTATGAGGACATCGCTGAGTTCTTCACCGGCCGCGAGATCGACGGCAAGAAGGTCTTCGGCCACATGGACTACGGCAAGAAGGACCCGTCCCTCGGCTGGCGCTTCACCGATGCCTGGCTCTCGATGGCCGGCAACGGCGACAAGGGCCTGCCGAACGGCCTGCCGGTCGACGAATGGGGCATCAAGGTCAATGAAAAGTCCCAGCCGGTCGGCTCTTGCGTCGCCCGCGGTGGTGATACCAACGGCCCGGCCTCCGTCTACGCCATCCAGAAGTATCTCGACTGGTTGAAGGCCTATGCACCGCCGGAAGCGCAGGGCATGACCTTCGGTGAAGCTGGTCCGGTGCCTGCCCAGGGCAACGTCGCGCAGCAGATGTTCACCTACACGGCCTTCACCGCTGACTTCGTCAAGGAAGGCCTCGCCGTCGTCAATTCTGACGGTACGCCGAAGTGGCGTTTCGCTCCGAGCCCGCATGGCGTCTACTGGAAGGACGGCATGAAGCTCGGTTATCAGGATGTCGGTTCCTGGACCCTGATGAAGTCGACCCCGGATGACCGCGCCAAGGCCGCCTGGCTCTACGCACAGTTCGTCACCTCGAAGACCGTGGACGTGAAGAAGAGCCAGGTTGGCCTGACGCTCATCCGCGAATCGACGATCCAGCACAAGTCGTTCACCGACCGTGCGCCGAAGCTCGGTGGTCTGATCGAGTTCTACCGTTCGCCGGCCCGCGTCCAGTGGTCGCCGACCGGAACGAACATCCCTGACTATCCGAAGCTGGCACAGCTGTGGTGGCAGGCGATCGGCGATGCATCCTCGGGTGCAAAGACCGCGCAGGAAGCCATGGATTCGCTTTGCGCCGAGCAGGAAAAGGTCCTGCAGCGTCTTGAGCGTGCAGGCGTCCAGGGTGACATCGGTCCGGCACTCGCCGAGGAAAAGACCCTCGAAGAGTGGAATGCCGACGCTGTCGCCAAGGGCAACCTGGCACCGCAGCTGAAGATCGCCGAAGAAAAAGAAAAGCCGATGACCGTCAACTACGACGAACTCGTCAAGAGCTGGCAGAAGTAAGCCGGCCAGGGATCTGATCATTGACAACCGCCGGGGCGATATCTACGCCCCGGCTTCTTCTATAAGGGAGCTTGAAGCCTGATGAGCGGTTACATTCTGGCGATTGACCAGGGAACGACGTCGACGCGTTCGATGATCTTCGATCAAGACATGCACATTGTCGGTGTCGCGCAGCAGGAATTCACGCAGCATTTCCCCGATTCCGGCTGGGTCGAACATGACGCCGACGAGATCTGGCAGAGTGTCCTGAAGACCATAGACAGGGCAGTCGCCGCAGCGGGTATCAAGATCGGCGACGTGACCGCGATCGGAATCACCAATCAGCGTGAGACCGTCGTGGTCTGGGACCGAAAAACCGGCAAGCCCATGCATCATGCGATCGTCTGGCAGGACCGTCGCACGGCGCGTTTTTGCGATGAACTGAAGGCGAAGGGCCTGGAACCGCTGTTCACGGAGAAGACCGGCCTGCTGCTCGATCCGTATTTCTCCGGCACCAAGCTTTCCTGGCTGCTCAAGAATGTCGATGGTCTGAAGGCGCGTGCAGAAAGAGGCGAACTCTGCTTTGGCACGGTCGATAGCTGGCTCATCTACAAGCTGACCGGCGGCAAGGTCCACGCGACGGATGCCACCAATGCCTCGCGAACATTGATCTACGATATCGGCGAAAACCGCTTCGATGACGACCTGCTGCAGATTCTTGAGATCCCGCGGCCGATGCTACCGGAAGTCAAGGACTGCGCCGATGACTTCGGCATTACTGAAATCTCTGTTTTGGGCGCTGCCATCCCGATCCTCGGCGTGGCCGGCGACCAGCAGGCTGCCGTTATCGGCAACGCCTGCTTTGAGCCGGGCATGATGAAATCGACCTATGGAACGGGCTGTTTTGCACTGCTGAACACAGGGTCTGATCGCGTCACCTCGTCGAACCGCCTGCTGACCACGATTGCCTACCGCATGAATGGCAAGACCACCTATGCCCTCGAGGGCTCGATCTTCATTGCCGGTGCGGCCGTACAGTGGCTTCGCGATGAGATGGGCTTCGTCAAGGTCGCCTCCGACACAGATGCGCTGGCAATGCGCGCCGATCCCAATCAGCGCGTCTATCTCGTGCCGGCCTTTACCGGCCTCGGCGCGCCGCATTGGGATGCCGATGCACGCGGCGCGATCTTCGGCCTGACCCGCAGCTCAGGACCTGCCGAATTTGCTCGCGCCGTGCTGGAAAGCGTGGCCTATCAGACCAATGACCTGCTCGAAGCGATGAAGAAGGACTGGTCGGGTGCCAGCGATCAAACCGTCCTGCGCGTCGATGGCGGAATGGTCGCCTCCGATTGGACCATGCAGCGTCTCGCCGACATTCTCGACGCACCCGTCGACCGTCCGATGATCATGGAGACCACCGTGTTGGGTGCTGCCTGGCTTGCCGGCTCTCGCGCCGGTCTCTGGCCGGATCAGGCTGGTTTTGCCGCGACCTGGAAACGCAACCGCCGCTTCGAACCACAGATGCTATCTGCCGAAAGAGAGAATGCGATCGCCGGCTGGCAGGATTGCGTCAGCCGCTGCCTGACCAAGCGATAGCCCCGAGTTTACGCAATCATCGCGACAAGGGTCTCCAGCCGGTCGGCATCCTTTGGCAGCTTGTCCTGCCGCAGGCGTGCGATGCGCGGGAAGCGCATAGCGACGCCTGACTTGTGACGATTGGAGCGGGCGATGCCTTCAAAGGCCACTTCCACGACAAAGCCATGCTCCGGCTCTGCCCTGAGCGCCCGCACCGGGCCAAAGCGATCGACGGTATTGTTGCGCACGAAGCGATCGAGTACTTCGAGTTCCTGGTCGGTGAAGCCGAAATAGGCCTTGCCGACAGGCACAAGAACATCACCTTCGCCGGGAACGGCGGTCCAGACGCCAAAAGTGAAGTCCGAATAGTAGCTCGATCGCTTGCCATGCCCGCGCTGCGCATACATCAGCACCGCATCGGCATTCATCGGATCGCGCTTCCACTTGAACCACGGCCCCTTGGCGCGCCCAGCCTGATAGACGCTGTCGTGGCGCTTCAGCATCACGCCTTCGATCACCGGATCGGGCGGGCAAGACCGCAAACGCTCCAGTTCCTCCCAGCTTGAGAACGGAACCAGCGGCGACAGGTCGAAGCGGCTCGCCTCCTGCGTCTCGACAAGCCTGCCAAGTCTCTCGCGCCTTGCAGGAAAGACCTCGCCGCGAACGTCGTCTTTACCTTCGAAAAGAATGTCGTAGGCGCGGATGAAGACCGGATAGTCCTCCATCATCCGCGCGGTCACCGTCTTGCGGTTCAGCCGCTGCTGCAGATCCGAAAACGTTCGGACCGGCGCATTGCTGCGCGAGGTGCCGCCGACCAGCAGTTCGCCGTCGATCACGCCATCGAAACGTGCCGCTTCGACAATGTCCGGGAAAGCACCCGAAATGTCATCGCCCGACCGGGAATAGAGCCGGTTTCGCCCGTCGGAGCAGGAGAGCTGCACGCGAATGCCGTCCCACTTCCATTCGGCGGCAAAATCCGAAGGGTCAAGCACCTCAAGATCGCGGTCCTCGATCGGCGTCGACAGCATGACCGAGTGGAAAATCGCAGGCGTCGCTAGAATGGGTTTTTCGGTGCGGTCCTCCAGCCAGTCGAAAAGCTGCAGATAGGGGGGCGTCAGTCCGTGCCAGAGGCTCTCGATATCGCCGATATCCTTGTTGCCGAAACCCGCCAATGCCTGTTTGGCAAGACGCGCCGACACGCCGATGCGCATGCCGCCTGTGACCAGCTTGATCAGTGCGAAACGTTCGGAAGTGCCGAGGCTGTCGAGAAGGCTGCGCATGACGCCGCGTGTCTCGTTCCGCCCGAGACGTTGCAGTCTCTCGACAATCGTCGCCAGTTGCAATTCAGCGCCTTCGGCCGGTTGCGCCTCGCCTGTAGGCTCCCAGACCAGCGAGATTGTTTCAGCAAGGTCGCCGACATAGTCATACGAATAGCGGAACAGAACGTCGTCCATGCGTTCCAGAACCAGCTCCTTGAGCAGGGCCGGCTTGACGTTGCTGATCTCGAGATTGTCGGTCAGTGCCGCAAGTGCATATCCCCGGTCAGGATCGGGCGTGGCAAGGAAATAGTCTTCGAGCAGCCTAAGCTTGCCGTTGCGGCTCGGTGTGAGCACCAGACGATCGAGAAGGGCCGCGAATGCCTTCATCGCTCAGTCTCCCTCGTCTTCGTAGCCAACCAGATGCAGCGGCCGCGCCTTGATGCCGGCAAGCTCGCACCAGCGCACAAGCGCCTCTTCACGGCCATGTGTGACCCAGACCTGCTGCGGGGCGATCTCGGTGATCGTTGCGATCAGTTCCGGCCAGTCGCAATGGTCGGAAATGACCAGCGGCAGTTCGACACCGCGTTGTTTTGCCCGCTGCCGCACCATCATCCATCCGGATGCAAAGATCGACAGCGGATCTTCGAAGCGGCGTGCCCAGCGATCATTGAACGCTGACGGTGGTCCCACGACAATGGCCCCTTTGAAGGCGCCGGATTTCGTGTCTTCGGTGGTTGCCGGCCGAAGAACGCCGAGATCGATGCCCGCGCCGCGGTAATAGTCGCAGAGCCTGGTGAGGGCGCCATGAATATAGATCGGCTTGTCATAGCCGGAACGACGAATGAGCGAAATCACCCGTTGTGCCTTGCCCAGCGCATAGGCGCCGACCAGATGGCTGCGTTCGGGAAACTGGTTCAGCGAGGTGATCAGCTTGAGAATTTCAATCTTCGGATCGGGATGATGAAAGACCGGCAGTCCGAACGTCGCCTCCGTGATGAAGACGTCGCAGGGCACCGGTTCGAAAGCCGCGCAGGTCGGATCGGCACCGCGCTTGTAGTCGCCGGACACGACAATTCTTGTGCCTTGATGCTCGATTTCGATCTGCGCCGAGCCCAGCACATGGCCGGCGGGATGAAAGCACACGGAGACGCCGTGGTGCTGGATCGTCTCGCCGAATTCTGCAGCCTGAGCGCTGTCGCAAAAGTTGTCCCCATAGCGGATGGCCATGATATCCAGTGTCTGACGTGTCGCCAGCACGTGGGTGTGTCCGGAGCGGGCATGATCGGAATGTCCGTGGGTCACCAGTGCCCGTCCAACGGGGCGAACCGGATCGACATAGAAGTCGCCGGGCGGGCAATAAAGCCCGTTGGGGGTAGGATGCAGCAGCTGCTCTGGTTTGATCATGCAATCAAGATAGGGCAGGCAGAACCACCCTGCCAGACGCTCAGGCCACGAAGCGCGAAACGGCGAGATAGCCTGTTGCTGCAGCGGTTGCTGTCAGAAACGCCCCCCACGCCATGTCCACGACACTGACCGACAGCGACCAGCCTTTCAAGGTCGAAAGATTGGTCATGTCATAGGTGCCATAGGCCAACAGCCCGAGCAGGGCACCATTGATAATCGCGGTCGAAAGAGTGTTGGCGTTGACGGCGGGCAAAACGGCGAAATAGACGATGCCGGCAATATAGAGGAGATAAAACGCACCTGCTGCAGCCAGATTAGGGCTCGCCAGCATCAGGTCGCCGATATTCCGACGGTAGAATCCGATGGCAATTCGTGTCAGCCACAGGAAGTCGAGGCCGAAGAACACGACTGCCGTCGACAGATAGGCGACCAGATAGGTCATCATGTCTTCTCCATGCGACGGCCTGCTACGACCGCGCTTTTTGCTAGATGCCGAGAACAGGCTGCAACAGTCTCAGAAGCCGGCTTTGGAATTTCAGCGGCGCATCCGTGACGGCAAGGCAGATACAGTCTTCCTCCGGCGTCGCAACGGGCTGGTGCGTCAGGCTCTCGTCGGCTTCCTCAAGGTCGCCGCGCTTGAACACACTAGCGCCATCGGTGAAAGCGCCTTTTAGCACCAGCGTCAGTTCACGACCGCCGTGCGAGTGCTCCGGAACAGGTTTGCCTGCTGGGATCTTCAACAGGCGCACCTGTGTCTGGCCATCTGCAGTCTTTATCGGGATATGATACGCGCCCCGCCCGAGTGCCTTCCATTTCAGGAGCCCGACGTCGCCGCCGAGATAGGATCGAAGCGGTTCCGGCAGAATGGGGGTATCGGTTTGCTCGGGCACAGTCTTGAGTTCGGATTTTTTCACAGGCCTGGACGCTGAAATCTTCGCTTTCATCTCGTCCCAGCTGCTCGACGCCATGTCGTCCGTGGTCTCGGGCATCGCCAGTTCCAGCAGTTCGCCACCAGCATGCTCCATGAAGGAAAGCCGGCTACGACAGCTTGGGCAAAGAGCCAGATGCGTTGCGACCGCAAGGCTCCAGCCTTCCGCCAATTCTCCTGTGGCATAGGCGAGCAACAATTCGTCGCTGACGTGATGTTGGACCTGGAGCGTCATGCGCGTTGCTCCAGAGCTGCTCGCAACTTTGCAAAAGCAAGGCGAATACGGGATTTGACCGTGCCCATTGGCAAGCCGAGTTCGGCGGCGATGGCACTGTGCGAGGCTTCTTTGTAAAATGACATCTTCAGGAGTTCAAGTTGCTCGGGAGGGAGTGTTTCCATGGCGCGGCGGAGGCGATCTGCTTCCTGGCGTCCTTCATATTCGACGTCTGCAGCAGGCACATCGTCCGGCACGAAGGCTGGATCGGTAGGGTCGAAAGTCGGCCGGCGTTCCTTGCGAAAGGCATCGATTCGTTGATTGCGGGCAATCGTAAAGATCCAGCTCGAAACATTGCCCCTCAGGGGGTCGAATTGCGCGGCCTTGTTCCAGACGGCAAGCATGGTTTCTTGCATGAGTTCTTCTGCCATCTGTCCGTCGCGGGCAAGCTTGGCCATGTAGGCTTTTATCTTCGGGCTGTAGTGCTTGAAAATCTGTTCGAACGCTTCGACGTCCCGGTCCCGGCCGACGGCGGCCAGAAGCTTTGAAAAATTACGCTGCGCAATATCGTCTGCAGAATCGGACATAGAAACGCTTGTCTTCCCCTTGTGGGGCTGTGCCACGGCAAGCTGCCGCACCAATAGCCGGGGGCCATTCTGGCATGCATCTGCCGATATGGGAATCGTGTTGACCATCATGGCAGCCATTACGGCGACCTTGCGTTTCTGGATCACCGTTGAGATTTTATTCCGCCGCGAACAATCCGTTCCCGAAACCGAACCGTAGTGATGACCAGACAAAAGCTGCGGTATTCGAATAAAGGGCAGGTGATGGACACGGATATTTCTAGGACTGTTGTCAGCGGCAAGCGCAGGATTGCGGTCATCGGATCTGGAATCTCTGGTCTATCTTCAGCTTGGCTTTTATCCAAAAGCGCAGACGTGGTGCTCTATGAGACCGAAGCCCGACCCGGCGGCCATTCCAATACGGTGATTGCACCGGCCGATGGCAGGAATATTCCGGTCGACACGGGCTTCATCGTTTACAACGACCGGAACTACCCGAATCTGGTCAAGCTGTTCGAACATTTGAAGGTGCCGACCTTAGCATCGAACATGTCGTTTTCTGCGTCGATTGCGGGTGGAAAATTCGAATACTCCGGCTCCGGCTTGTTCGGCCTTCTGGGCCAGCGCACGAATCTCTTCAGTCCCCGTTTCTGGAAAATGGTATCGGACATCAGGCACTTTTACCGCGAGGCACCCGGGTTGCTGAGCCGCCCGGAACTTGAGAGTGTCAGTCTTGGCGAGTACCTGAAGTCCGCCGGCTACAGCGCGTCCTTCATCGAAGATCATCTTCTGCCGATGGGTGCGGCTATCTGGTCGACCACGGCGCATGACATGCAACTCTATCCGTTGCATGCCTTTATCAGGTTTTTCGATAATCATGGTCTCTTGTCTCTGACCGATCGACCGCGCTGGCGCACCGTGGATGGTGGAAGTCGAGAATATGTGATGCGCATCCTCGCCGATTTCTCGGGCGAGTTGCGGCTGTCGACACCGGTGGCGCATGTTCGCCGTAGCGGCTCCGGCGTGGAAGTCGTCGATATACGCGGCCACAGAGATCAGTTTGACGATATTGTCATGGCAACGCATGCCAATCAGAGCCTCGACCTCCTGCAGGATGCGGACAGCATTGAACGCCGTGTGCTTGAATCATTTCAATATACCCCGAACCTTGCCGTGCTGCATTCGGACGAGCGCCTGATGCCAAGCCGAAAATCGGTATGGTCGAGCTGGAACTACATCGCCGATGGTCACGATGCGGGCAGCAAAGCACCCTGTGTGACCTACTGGATGAACAAGTTGCAGTCGCTGGATGCCGGCTGTCCGCTGTTCGTCACCCTCAATCCGTGCCGCAAGATCGATCCGGCGAAGATCGTGCAGACATTCAACTACGAACATCCGCTGTTCGATACTGCGGCCATTCGTGCGCAACGCGAGCTCTGGCAGTTGCAGGGTCGCCGCAATACATGGTTCTGCGGAGCCTATTTTGGCAGCGGCTTTCATGAAGACGGGCTCCAGGCCGGACTGGCCGTGGCTGAAGCGCTGGGTGGCGTTCGCCGACCGTGGAGCGTTGCCAACGAATCCGGCCGCATCGTGCTCGGCCATCAACTTGAGGCGGCGGAATGAGCCTGACATCCGCCATTTATGCCGGCCATGTACTGCATGTTCGGCACCGACCCAAACAGCACAGGCTGCGCTACAGCGTATTCTCGCTTCTGGTCGATCTGGATGAATTGCCTTTACTCGACAGGTCACTGCGACTGTTTGCCCACAACCGTCGGGCTGTTTATTCGGTGCATGACGAAGATCACGGCGATGGTATTGTGGGCGGCATGCGCGGGTGGGTCGAGCGGCAACTGGCTGCAGCGGGCATTGATCGACAGGGCATGAAAATCCACATGCTCTGCTATCCTCGCATACTGGGTTATGTGTTCAATCCGCTCACAGTCTATTTCTGCTACCGCGAAGCCGGTGACCTCGCCGCGGTTCTTTACGAAGTCAGCAACACCTTCAAAGAGCGTCATACATACGTGATCCCGGTCGCAGCAAGTGGCAAAATCTTGCGTCATCAATGCGCCAAGGAAATGTATGTCTCGCCGTTCATTCCCATGAACTGCCAGTACAGTTTCAGCATCCAGCCGCCGTCGGACGATGTCGTGATCAATATCGGAGAAACGGACGCCGACGGGTTGCTGCTTTTCGCGGGCTTTTCCGGGCGACGCCGGGTCTTGTCGGATGCAAGCTTGTTGCACATGTTAGTAACCTTCCCCTTGATGACCCTGAAGGTGATGGGTGGGATCCACTGGGAAGCGCTAAGGCTGTGGCTGAAAGGGACCCCGATTTACCGCCACAAACCCGCAGCGAAGCCGATCGCAACGACAATCGTTCTGCAGAATGGGATAGAAAAGTCATGAGCCATGCAGAGCAGGAAATGCAAAATGTGATCCATGCGCGTTCCATCTGGCAGCGTGTCCTGTGCGGCTGGGCCGACCGGATATCGGTGGGGCGCTTGACGTTGCAGTTTGACGGCGGCGCTGCTCACACCGCTGTCGGTCGCGAAGTGGGACCGAGCGCGGTCCTTCATATTCGCAACTCCAAAGCCGCATTTCGCATTCTCACCGGGGGAACGCTCGGCTTTGCGCAGTCGGTCATGGAGGGTGACCTCGATAGTCCCGATATCGGCGCCGTCCTCGAACTGGCGCTCGCTAATGAAGCGAGCCTGAAGAAAGTTCTCAATCCGTCGACCATTTTCGGAAGGCTGGCGCACTTGCGCCATAGACTGCGGCGCAACTCCAAGCAGGGCAGCCGTCGAAATATCGCCTTCCACTACGATCTCGGCAATGCATTCTATGGCCTGTGGCTGGATCGGACGATGACCTACTCATCGGCCTTGTATGCCCCCAGCAGCCTCTCGCTGGCTGAAGCACAGGAAGAGAAATACGCCCGCATTGTGCGCGAACTTGGCATCGGTCCAGACGATCGTGTTTTGGAGATCGGCTGTGGCTGGGGAGGTTTTGCCGAATTTGCCGTGCGGGCCACCGGCTGTCGCGTCACCGGTTTGACGCTTTCCGTCGAGCAGGCTCGTTTTGCCGAGCACAGATTGCAGAAGGCCGGCATCGCCGACCGCGTCGATATCCGCCTGGAGGATTATCGCGATTGCAAGGGCGAGTTCGACAAGGTCGTGTCCATTGAGATGTTCGAGGCCGTGGGCGAGGAAAACTGGCCGGTCTATTTCAGGGCTGTTCACGAACGACTTGCGTCGGGTGGCAAGGCCCTCATCCAGACGATCACCATCGACGAGCAGCGCTTCGAGGCCTACCGGCGCAATGCCGACTTCATTCAGACCTACATCTTCCCGGGCGGCATGCTGCCCTCCGTTTCCCGGTTCATTGGCGACGCGCAGGAGACGGGGTTGCTGGTGTCGGACTGCTTCCGTTTCGGCAAGGATTATGACCGGACGCTTCTCGCCTGGGATGCGGCGTTTACGGCCAACTGGCAGAAGATCGAACCGCTGGGATTTGATCGCCGCTTCTACCGTATGTGGCGGCTATACCTGCACTACTGCGCAGTCGGATTCCGCACCGGCCGCATCGATGTTGCGCAATTCAAGCTGGAAAAGTCCCGCGGATAGATGAGGCCTGCGTGTGCCATCAGAGATCGGAAGGACGCAGCATCCGGCGGGTGATGGCGAAACGCAGTTTATGCGGCAGCGCATGCAGCAGCCGAACAGAAATCGCCATTTTCCAGGGAAAGATGATCTCGAAACGATCCGTGTTCAGGCCGTCGGCAATGCTGTCGGCCGCTTCCTCGGCCGAGACGAGGAAGGGCATGGGAAAATCGTTCTTCTGCGTCAGAGGTGTATCGACGAAGCCCGGGTTAACGATAGTCAGCTTCACGCCATGGGCGGCGAGTTCAGGATAAAGCGCTTCGCACATCGCATTCAGCGCCGCCTTGGTAGCGCCGTAGCTTGCTGCGCCCGGCAGGCCGACATAGCCGGACACTGACGCGACAACCGCAATATGTCCCCGTTTGCGCGCGATCATGCGTGGCATGATCGCTTCGAGGCATTGGGCGGTTCCCATCACGTTCAAGTCAAACATTTGGCGGGTTCGATCGCTGTCAAAGCCAGCCGCATAGTCTCGGGTATAGGAGCCGGCGGCGAAGACGCAGAGATCGATTGGACCCAATGACGCTTCGATCGTCTCCGTGACGGCCTGCACCGCCGCCTTGTCGGTGACGTCGAGTGGAAACGGCCTGATGTGTTCCGGCGCAGCTGTGGCAAGATCGGCCAATGCGTCAGTACCCCGTGCACTCACGGCGACGGTATAGCCGTCACGCACAAGCCTATGGACGAGTGAACGGCCGATGCCGGAGCTGGAACCGGTAACCCATGCGATCTTGGTCATGGCATCCTCTTGGTTTGTCATGCAACCAATACGCCGTAACCTGGCTTTCGGTTCAGCTTTGCCAGTTGTCCAAGAGCTGCAAGCCGCCCTTCAGCAGTGCCTTTGCATCCTCAGCAGAGGGTGCTTCGACATAACATCGCATCTCGGGTGCGTTGCCGGAGGGGCGGAAGTGAACGACCGAGCCATCGTCAAGCGTGATGCGCAGGCCATCGATGTCGCTGACAGTTTTCACGCCACCGAGAGGCGCAAGGAAACGTGTCATGTTGTCGGTGGACTGGCGCAGATGCGCCATCAAGGCACTGCTGCGTTCGACGGCGAAATTCTCCAGCCGGTCGCTGAGCGCCATCGGCATGCGGAACGCATTGGCAAGCGCAGAGAGTGATTGCCCGGTCTGTCTGGCCGTCGCCAACACGGCAAGTGCCGGCAGGAAACTGTCGCGCGTCGGCAAAGACTTCAGCACAGCCGTTCCCGTATCGAAATCCGAACCGAGCATCAGGCCGCCATTGGCTTCGAAGCCGAGAACCCCTGTCTGGCCGGCGGTGATGGCTTCATTCATCGCGGCGATGACAAATGGTGAGCCGACACGCGTGCGAACAACGGTAAAATGTCCGTCTGCCTCAAGTCCGGAATTGGAGGTCACCGGTGTTGCGACAAGCGAGGCCCGCAGGAAGCGTGCTGAAATCAGGCCGAGCAGATCGCCGCGCAGCGGCGTTCCACGCTCGTCCGACACCAGTGGGCGGTCTCCGTCGCCATCTGTTGAAACAATCGTGTCGAGCGCCAGTTCGTCCGTCCACCCGGCAAGCAATGCGACTGTCTCTTCCGACACGGCCTCGGTATCAACCGGAATGAATTGTTCGGAGCGGCCAAGCGGGAATACCGTTGCCCCGAAATGCTCGAATACCTTGACCATCATGTCGCGGGCGACGGTGCTATGCTGGTAGATGCCGACGCGCATGCCGGCGAGCGCTTGCTCGGGCAGCGTCGCGAAATTGCGTGCCAGGAACAGATCTGTCGCCTCCGCCTCATGGTTGGCGCCTGAGCCCCTTTCAACGCGATTGGCTTCAGCGTCCTCTGCAAGGCTCGCAGCCAATGCCACAATCGTCTGTTCGTCCTGCTTGTCGATCTCTCCGTCCGGTCGATAGAACTTGATGCCGTTGCGGTCGGCGGGAATATGCGAGCCTGTAATCATGATGCCGCCAGCTTGGATGGCAGCACCGTAAAGCGCCAGCGCCGGTGTTGGGATTGTTCCGCAATCGATCGGGGTCAGTCCCGCGCGGGTGAGTGCGGCCATGACCGTTGCCGCAATTTCAGGGCTGGATTGGCGGAAATCACGCGCAACGACGACACAGCCGCCAGCGCTGACAAGGTTGCCTTCCAGCAGAAATCGGGCAAAGGCCGTCGCGTACAGTGCCGATACACTTCCGACTAGGTCGGAGGAAAGCCCGCGCAGCCCGCTTGTTCCGAATTTTACTGCCATAAGGTTCTCCTGTTCGTCAGACGCTTTGACCACAGGATATAGAGCCCGCTGGTCACAGGCTCAAGCAAACGTATGTTTTTTGGATAAGGAAGCCCAGAAATGGAAAGAGCCTGGCGCGGGAGGAGGATGCGCCAGGCTCTTAAACTTGATCGGCAATTGGGAGGAGGAGGAGTTGCCGATCCAATCGGGCGGCACTGGGAGGAGGAGTGCGCCGCTTCGATGGTTTGTTTATACGAGCTTGAGTTTGACCTGCCAATCCTTGTTGGTGCAATGCAGCAGTGTGAAAAATGCATAGCTATCACTGCGCCAGATCCACCTGAATGTATTTCACTGCGAGTGAGGTTCATATCGACACAAAAAGTCTTCGAAAAACAGCTCATTGCATCAGCGAAGTCATGCAACTGAACATGTGTTGGACTGAGACCGGAGAACCTATGCAAAAAACGGATAGCTGTAGCTGTTGCAAAAACTCAGGCGCGGACTTGCTTCAGAAATGCCCGAACTCCGGGCTTTTGCTCAGCGCCTACTCTGCATGCGAGGTACACGGTGGTGGGTTGGGGTAGTGCCAGCATGCGCTTTGGGATATAGCCAGCGGACCGGATTTTGACAGGAGATAGGCATGGCATCGACGATCCGCTTTCACGAAGGCGACATTTCCGCAGCCGATGCCGTACGCTACACCGGCGCGATCGCGATCGATACGGAAACGTTGGGACTTGTCCCACGACGGGATCGCCTGTGTGTCGTGCAATTGTCCCCCGGTGACGGCAGTGCCGACATCATTCGCATTGCCGCGGGTCAGAAGCATGCGCCCAATCTCGTGGCGATGCTGGCAGATCCCGCCCGCCAGAAGATCTTCCACTATGGCCGCTTTGATATCGCCGTTCTCTTCCACACGTTTGGGGTGACAACCACGACTGTTTTCTGCACCAAGATTGCGTCCCGCTTGAGCCGAACCTACACGGATCGCCACGGTCTGAAGGACAATCTGAAGGAAATGCTCGAGATCGACATTTCCAAGGTTCAGCAGTCGTCGGACTGGGCCGCCCAGACCCTGAGCAAGGCTCAGCTTGAATATGCGGCATCCGATGTCCTGCATCTGCACGCCTTGCGCGACCGACTGATGGAACGTTTGGTTCGCGATGGCCGCATGGAGCACGCCGGGGCCTGTTTCGAATTCCTGCCCACACGAGCCAAGCTCGATCTGCTGGGCTGGGATGAAACCGACATCTTTGCCCATAGCTGAGATCCTGCGCTTGCAGGAACTGTCGCCGTTGCTCTGCATCCCGGCTGCGCTTTCGCCGCGCCGGCCACGCCTGGCAGTGAAAAAACACGGGTGAATTCTTGTCCCCAACAGATCCTCTCGCCAAGCTTTTCTTAACCGCCGTAACCCATCATGGCTGCAAAGAATCGGAGGGACAGGGTTGGCTTTCGCGCTGATCATGTCTCCATAACGCGGTGAATTTCTGCGGACATGACGGAAGCATCCTATAGCCTGCTTGAGACAGTATCGCGTGATGTGACAATGTTTCGGGATGATCCCGATGACCGGCTTCAGTCCTCTTTTCCCGCTGGGGATAATGACGACGACCTGCCGCGCGATGAGGACCCTTCGGCGTCTTTGCCGAGCTACGCGCCGGCAAACTGGCTCGACGCTTTCACCGCTGACGAGCGCAGCCATACCGGCAAGATTGCACCGAGAATTGCGTCACCCTCCGACGAAGCAGGGCTTTATCAGATGCACATGAAGGCGATCGACTGATCAGCGCGATGGAGTCGCTTCGGCAGCTCTCTTGCGGACATCGTCAAACATCCAGTCGCGCAGAAGCGCGCCATTCTCCCAGACCGGCTGCAGAATGTTGTCCCGGCGTCCAAGCTCGGTGAGCGGGACGCTGACGATATCCGTACCCTCCGTGATGACGGCCAGCCGCCCTGCCATTGGTGGTTTCTCCTGAGGATTGGTTGGCCGTCGGCCGATGTCGCGCCAGACACCCTTGTCATCGTGAAGTGCACTCGCTCGCATGGTGAATGACAGCGTGTCACGGTTGATCTTGTGCAGGAGCGCCGAACCCATGCCAAAGGAAATGTTCTCTGCCGAAAACCCCATGCCTTCCAGCCGACCAAGGATCATCTGGATGTCCTGCAGCGATATGCCGTCCGACTGAACAACCCGGACATTCGCGTCCAGCACCTTGAAGCCCTTGCTGTTCAGTCGGGTGCCGTATGCGTAGGCCAGCTGTGCAACGACTTGGACTGGCGTTTCGATCGGATCGCCGCTGTCGGGTCGCACGACCAGGGTTGCTCCTGCGGCCAGAACCTTGGTTTGCAGCTGTTTGCCCCAGATCTCCGCGACAGCATTGTTGAGATCATAGCTGTCGGAAACGACGGAATAGGCGCCGAATTTTGCAAATGTCTCGATCATGTTTGCAAATGCATCCGCTTCGCGGGTCTGCCCCCAGGCGGTGATGGTACTGTGTTCCGAGGCGGGTATCGATTTGCCGGCCATTTTTGCGCCGTAGTAGCGCCGAGCATGCAGGATACCTGGCAGCGAATCGGTGCTGTCGAAATGAACCAGGTGGGCTGCCCCCCCCAATGCCGCCTGTTCCAGGCTGGACGTCCCGCGCGCGCCATAGTCGCTGATGCGGTTTCGCGCTAAGCCGTCGATATCGTCGGCCGTGCGATCGAGGTAGGGCTGGATGGCCAGTCGCAAGCGCCAGGCTGTGGTTGCCACCGTCGATGGATACCAGACAGCGCGCAGCAGGGCGGGCTCAATATGAGAGACGAGCCAGGGAACCTGCAAATCCGTATTGACGACTTGCACGACCGGCACGCCGCGACGGATGGCGATGCCTTCGGGCAAGGCCTCGATGCGCAGCGGCAGGTATCCGCCATGGGCATTGAGGATGTGTGTCCAGCCTGCCCGGTCGAACGGTTGTCCATGCAGGCCGGCGACCTCTTCAGCCTCATCGATGTCGGCAGCGGTGATTGCTTTCGACAGATACTCCTTCAGGAACATCTGTAGCCCGAAAAACATCACCTCCGGCCTGAAGGAATTGCCGCGAGTGGTGATGTAGGCACTGATGGCCCTGGTATCCGCTGGATACTGCAGGAAGTGCCCGAGCTTGTAGCTGTCCGTGTTCAAGATCGTATTGAGTGTCATGCTTGGCGCCCATCCGGATATCAGCCCGACAATACCGCATCGCCGAACGTGAATCACGCGTCACAGAGATGTATGCGAGCACCGGTGGAGCGGCAAGGATGGCCTTGGTTTTTATGGTTAGCGCTTTGTTAACCGTTTCTCGCCAATACTGCCCGTTGATACTCTGGCAGACCCTTATTGTATGCCCCCGTGCCGATCACGACCGCATGGAGACAGTGGACCGCATGAGCGGCCTGACTTTGCCCTTGTTGTTTCACTCGCACCGAGAGAGTTTGCAATGCTTCCTCCTGTGAGCACTGCGTCAAACGCCTATCCGGCATATCAGGATGCGCGCGTGCCCAGCGACAGTGCGGGCGCGACGGCCGCACTCGGTGCGAATACCGCAGCGAAAACGCCCGGCGCGCTTGAGCAAAACAATGAAATTGCCGGTCGGCTCAACCTTCTGCTTCTGACGGGTCAGGAGCGCATGGCGCAAAATCTCACGGTCCTGGTCGATCTGCTGGGCAGCGCATTGAAGATGGAGCGTTTGCCCAACGAGCCACTCAGTGGCTATGCGGCGCGCTTGATCGAGGCGCTAACGGATCTGACGCCCCGCGAACGCGTCGCTTTGCAACGGCAACTGATGCAGGCATTCGCAGGTCTTCAATTGCGGACGCTGATAGAGGCTTTCCGCAATCCCGTTGGCCCGGAAGCGGCAACATTGTCGATCTATCTTGAGCTTTACCGCCAGAAGGATCGCGATCTTGCGACCCGGTCTGTCGTGACATCCTACAGGCAAAATTCTGCAGAGGGCCGGGTACCCTTGGACGTCTTGCCAAAATCTTCCGGGAGCGAGGCGACGACAGCCCCCAGGACGCCGCCCGGTGTGTCGCTGAGCGATAGCGGCACCCATGCTGCCGGTCCGATCGCGGTGGACAAGCGTCCGGCTGGACCGTCGGTCGAAACGAGGACTTTTGCACCGTTGGGGACGGCCACGCAGCCACCCGAAGAGACGGTGGAAATCTCTCGGCAGGCCTCTCCGGTCATCACCGCTGCGGAAGACCTTCCGTCGGTCAGAAACCAGCCGCGCAATCTCGAAATTGTCCCCCACGTACTGCAGGCGCAGCTGGATGAGACCTTCGCCGGAGCGAAAATGATCTCGGCGGTGAACGAGGGGCAGATTGCCGTCCCGCCTGAACAAGCGGCGAGAGATCTTTCTTGGGCAGATGCCAATGACGAGCAAGGCAATGCCACTCGGCTACAGACTGCCTTTCGGCAAGCGACAAGCGCGCAAGAGGCAGGGCTGTCGGGGACTGACCCGATCGAGCCAAACGCAAACATGTCCCGATCGCCATTGGTGGTAACTTCGGCAGGCACCAACGGGCAGCCGCCAGCAATGTTTCCGCCGATTCCGGCGACGTCCCTGATCGATGTGGTCGAAACCGATCTCGCGCGCGTCTTGCTCAATCTGCAAGTCGAGGAGGCGAGCCGTGACGGCGCGGCGACCGACATTGTCCAGATCCATGGCGAGGCTGAGGATTTGGCGCCAGCAAGGCCGGATCGTGGCTTGGTGCCCTTTGCGCCCGAACCGGAGGCGTTAACCCTCGCTTTGGCGCAACGCGGTCGCAGCGGAGGGTTCGAGGAACAAGTCGCCTACGCAATGTTCACGGCGCCGACCGATGCGCCGGTTGCCCTTCAGGCAATCGGCTTACGTAACGTCATCCCCGTTCCTTTCGTCAACTATCTGATTGTCGACGCGTTCGATCCGGATCTCGGCGAGGTCGAAGAACGCCGGCACGCCGAAGACGAGGAAGAACCAGGCGACGAAGGCCTGTCCGATGACGGTGCCGCCAGCGACGACCCGAACGAACAGGCGCAGGAACAGGTGCCCGAAGACCATGCAGGGCAAGAGGCGAACTTGCTCACTCTCCAGGAAACGGCACCCGTTTTCATCTTGGAAGATCTCAGCGCCGATCACATCATCTCAGAGCCTGCGGGGCAAGATGAACCCGCCTATGACCTCTATCTGCGGATGTCGGGGTTGATTTGAACCCGGCCGACCGACTGAGCGACGCGAAAACGTCCGCATGCAACAAAAAACCCGCCGGACGCTGTCGTCCGGCGGGTTTTCCTATTCAGCAAAACCGCAACGATTAGTCGTTGGTGCGGTTCTTCAGGGCTGCGCCCAGGATGTCGCCAAGCGATGCGCCAGAGTCGGACGAACCGAACTGAGCAACCGCTTCCTTCTCTTCTGCGATCTCGAGAGCCTTGATCGACAGCATGACCTTGCGATCCTTCTTGGAGAAGTTCGTGACGCGAGCGTCAAAAACCTGGCCAACGGAGAAACGCTCAGGACGCTGGTCGTCACGGTCGCGAGCAAGGTCGGCACGACGGATGAAGGACGTGATGTCTTCGTGAGCAACGAGCTTCACTTCGACGCCACCGTCATTGATCGCGATGACTTCGCAAGAAACAACGGCGTTCTTGCGCAGATCGCCCGAGGTTGCTGCTTCGCCAACCGCATCACGGCCGAGCTGCTTGATGCCGAGCGAGATGCGTTCCTTCTCGACGTCAACGTCGAGAACGACGGCCTTGACCACGTCACCCTTGTTGAACTCCTCGATGACCTGTTCGCCCGGACGGTTCCAGTCGAGGTCGGAGAGGTGAACCATGCCGTCGACGTCGCCTTCGAGGCCGATGAACAGGCCGAATTCGGTCTTGTTCTTGACTTCGCCTTCGACTTCAGTGCCGGCCGGATGGCTGAAGGCAAATGCCTGCCACGGGTTCTCGAGGGTCTGCTTGAGACCGAGCGAGATACGGCGCTTGGACGGATCGACTTCGAGAACGACGACGTCGACGTCCTGCGTGGTCGAAAGGATCTTGCCGGGATGAACGTTCTTCTTCGTCCAGGACATTTCCGAGATGTGGATCAGGCCTTCGATGCCCGGCTCCAGCTCGACGAATGCACCGTAGTCGGTGATGTTCGTGACGGTACCGGAGATCTTCTTGCCAACCGGGTACTTGGCAGCAATGCCATCCCACGGATCCGACTCGAGCTGCTTCATGCCGAGCGAGATGCGGTGGGTTTCCTGGTTGATGCGGATGATCTGAACCTTGACCGACTGGCCGATGGACAGGATTTCCGAAGGATGGTTGACGCGGCGCCATGCCATGTCGGTAACGTGCAGCAGGCCGTCGATGCCGCCGAGGTCAACGAACGCACCGTAATCGGTGATGTTCTTGACGACGCCGTCAACAACCTGGCCTTCTTCGAGGTTCTGAACGATTTCAGAACGCTGCTCGGCGCGGGACTCTTCGAGAACCGTACGACGCGATACAACGATGTTGCCGCGACGCTTGTCCATCTTCAGGATTTCGAAGGGCTGCGGGTTGTGCATCAGCGGGGTCACGTCGCGGATCGGACGGATGTCGACTTGGCTACGCGGAAGGAAGGCAACAGCGCCGTCGAGGTCGACCGTGAAGCCGCCCTTGACCTGGTTGAAGATAACGCCTTCAACGCGCTCGCCAGCTTCGAATTTGGCTTCGAGCTTGATCCAGCTTTCTTCGCGGCGAGCCTTTTCGCGCGAAAGAACAGCTTCGCCGAGAGCATTTTCGATGCGCTCGACATAAACTTCGACTTCGTCGCCGACCTTGAGCGTGCCGTCCTTGGCGCGTGCACCGAATTCCTTCAGCGCGATGCGGCCTTCGACCTTGAGGCCGACGTCAACGATAGCGACGTCCTTTTCGATGGCCGTGATGATGCCCTTGGCAACATAGCCTTCGGCCAGATCGGTCTTGGCAAAGGATTCTTCGAGAAGGGCTGCAAAGTCCTCCCGCGACGGGGTAGAAACAGACATGAAATCTCCTAATCGCATCCATTTCGGATGCGGGCTGCGCCGGTGGTTCGTGTTGGTCGGGGCCAATTCCTTCGTCCGCTCTAAAGAGCTGTCCGGCGCGGGGACGGTGGGATTGGCCAACTGAAAAGGAAAACGGCTAGGCCGGTCCGGATCAGCTCATGCTTTATTCAAGGCAGCGTCAATCAAGTCCTTCGCTGCCCGAAACGCCGCCTCTATACTCATTTCCGAGGTATCTAGCAAGTGCGCGTCTTCGGCTGGCTTCAACGGGCTGTCGGCGCGGCCCATGTCGCGCTCGTCCCGCCGCTTCACATCCTCGAAAATAGCCTCGAAATCGGCAGCCCGGCCTTTGCCGACAATCTCGTCGAAGCGGCGCTTTGCCCGAACTTCCGGCGACGCCGTGACATAGAGCTTTACCGGCGCCTGCGGGCAGACCACGGTGCCGATATCGCGACCGTCGAGCACGGTTCCAGGTTCCCGGATCGAAAATGCACGCTGTGCGTCGACCAGGGCACGGCGCACCGATGGCATCACGGCGATCTTGGAGGCCGCTTCGCCGATCTCGTGCGCCGACAGGATGTCGCGGTCCAGACCGGCAAGTTCGACGGTCCCGGCGATCTTGGCTGCAATACCTTCATCATCGAGCGGAAGGCCGGCATCCAATAGCGCCTTGGCTGTTGCCCGGTAGGTGAGCCCCGTATCGAGATGATGGAAACCGTAGGCCTCTGCAATGCGGCGCGACAACGTTCCCTTGCCGGCAGCAGCGGGTCCATCAATGGCGATGATCATCGGCGTCCTCGTTCTGAAGAAGAAAAATCTGCGTTCCTGATAGCGATCCCGGCCATGAAAGCCAAGCATGTCGGCAGGTCTTGCAAAAGCCGAACCGGGCACGCCAGGCGACGTTCTCGCCAGCCTAACTGGCGGCCCAGCCCACCGCCATCCGGTCTTGATGCAGTTTGCCTTTGACAGACCGGAGCGCAACGATTAAGGGGACCGACTACAGTTTGGCCGGCTTTCCGCCGGGCGCTTGGCGCATTCCCTTATTCTTCACGACTTCATGAGGCTTTGACAGTGGCGAAGGCAGAACTTGGAACAAAACGCACTTGCCCTGATACCGGCAAGAAATTCTACGATCTGAACAAGGATCCGATCGTATCGCCCTATACGGGCAAATCCTGGCCGCTCTCCTATTTCGAGGAGACTTCGGTCGCAGCCATCATGGAGAAGGCTGAAGAAGAGGAAGTCGCGGAAGTCGATACCGAGAATACGGATGTCGAACTGGTTTCGCTCGAGGATGCAGATGATGCAGCCGGCGGCGATGACATTCCGGACCTCGGCGACGATGACGTCGAAATCGACGGCGACGACGACGACACCTTCCTCGAAGCCGATGAAGACGATGATGACGACGACATGACCGGCATCATCGGCGTCTCCGGCGACGACGACGAAGTCTGATATTTCAATATTTTCGGACCCGGAGACGAAAAGTTTTCCGGGTCCGAAATTTTAGGCTTGCTATCTTCGGAAACCGAACGTATTAAGCCGCCACCCCGACGGAAGCGCTGCTTCACGGGGTTCCCGGAACCGGCATCGCCGGACCCTTGAT
>JAESGE010000117.1_pt1 | contig 65468 bp, 62 predicted proteins | sample 9269601 | NCBI WGS metagenome assembly JAESGE01 (sample SAMN14515569, study PRJNA621662) | algae metagenome | isolation source: Tolypothrix brevis GSE-NOS-MK-07-07A and co-occurring heterotrophs from wet... | place: USA: Grand Staircase Escalante National Monument, Utah | collected 2006-04-16
GCCACCGCCAGGCGTATAGTGCAAGGCGCTCGCAGGGATGCCGGCTTCGTGGAGAATCCGGATCGCCGCCATGCCGATCAGCGGCGTCTGTGGAGCCGGCTTGGCGACGACGCTGTTGCCGGCGACCAGGGCCGCCGCCACCTGCCCCACAAAAATCGCCAGCGGGAAATTCCACGGCGCGATGCAGACGAACGCGCCCCGGCCGCGTTGCACCAGCAGGTTCTCCTCGCCGGTTGGGCCGGGCAAGGTTTCGCCGGTGCCAAACAGCTTTTCGGCCTCATGTGCGTAGTACCGGCAGAAATCGACCGCTTCGCGCACTTCGCCAATGGCATCGTCCAGGGTCTTGCCAGCTTCGGCCTGAAGCAGGGCCAGGAGATTCGGGCGCTGCTTTTCCATGAGGTCGGCGGCTTGACGCAGCGCGTTGGCGCGGCTCGCAACCGGCGTCGCGGCCCAAGGCCGCCAACCGGAAGCGGCCGCCGCCATCGCCGCATCCGCGTCCGCCGCAGTGGCCTCCGTGACCTCGCCGATGGCGTTGCCATCGATGGGCGAGGTCACGGGCCTTGCCTTGCCGGCAGACGCGCGTCCATCGATCAACGGCGGGGCCTTCGCGAAGCCCGCTTTGGCAGCGGCGACGGTTTCCGTGAGGACGGCTTCCAGCGTGGCCCGGTCGCCAAGCTCGAAGCCCGCCGAGTTGCGGCGACTGTCGCCGTAAAGATCGGCTGGCAGCGGGATACGCGCATTGCGGGCACGTTCCGGCGTGCCGACGATCGCGGATGGCGGCACCAGCAAGGTTTCGACCGGCACGTCGGGATCGCCGGCAACGCTCACGAAGGAGGAGTTGGCGCCGTTCTCCAGCAAGCGCCTGACGAGATAGGCCAGCAGATCCTGATGTCCGCCGACCGGCGCATAGGTTCGGCAGGCGAAGCCTTTTGCGGGCTGACCGGCAGGTCCAGCCATCAAGTAGTCGTAGAGCGCCTCGCCCATACCGTGCAGGCGCTGGAATTCGTAGTTTTCGGTGTCGCCGGCGGCCTCGGCGATGGCGGCCACCGTCAGCGCGTTGTGCGTCGCGAATTGCGGCATGATGCGCGGCCGGTGGCCGAGCAGCTTACGCGCGCAAAATTCGTAGTTGAGATCGGTCATCGCCTTCCGGGTGAACACAGGATAGCCGGGCAGGCCTCGTTCCTGCGCCCGCTTGATCTCGGTGTCCCAATAGGCACCTTTCACCAGCCGCACCATGAGGCGACGATCGTGAAACTCGGCGAGGGCGGCTATATGATCGATCACGGCCGCCGCCCGTTTCTGGTAGGCCTGGATGGCCAGGCCGAATCCGTCCCATCCCGCCAGCGACGGGTCGCCCATGACCGCCGCGATGACGTCCAGCGACAGTTCCAGCCGATCGGCTTCCTCCGCATCGACAGTGAAGTTGAGATCGTAGCGCTTGGCGCTGCGGGCAAGGTCGATGATCTTCGGCACAAGTTCCTCGATCACGCGCATGCGGCTGGTCGCCTCGTAGCGCGGATGCAACGCTGACAGCTTGACCGAAATTCCCGGACGGTCAGGCAGGGGCGCATTGCCGGCGGCCCGGCCGATGGCTTCGATGGCGGCGGCATAGGAGGCGAGATAACGATCGGCATCGCCTTGAGTCCGTGCGCCCTCGCCCAGCATGTCGAAGGAGTAGCGGTAGAGCTTTCCGCTGCCTGAACCCGCGCGCTTGAGCGCCTCGCCGATGGTCTGGCCGAGCACGAAATGGTTGCCCATGACCTTCATCGCCTGGCGCGTCGCCGTGCGAACCGTGGGCAGGCCCAGACGCTTGGCAAGCGCGCCGAGAATGCTGTCGGGCGTTTCTCCGGGCTGGATGATCCGGGCCGTCAGGCCCAGCGCCCAGGATGACGCCGAGATCAGGAAAGCGTCCGACTTCGACTCATGGTTGGCGAAATCGCCCTGGCCGAGCTTGTCCTCGATCAACCGGTCAGCGGTGGCGCCATCGGGCACGCGCAGCAGCGCCTCGGCCAGCACCATCAGGGCGAGGCCTTCCTTGGTCGACAGGGAATATTCCCGCAGCAATTCCTCCACGCCGCCCAGGCCGGCCTTCCTGGACCTGATCGCGCCAACAAGCTCGCGCGTCCGCTCTTCGATCCGCGCCGTCGCCTGCGGGGTGCGATGGGAGTCCGCCAGCAGGTCGCGGGCGACCTCGGCATCGTCCTGCGCGTAAGGCGCGTGAAAAACCGGCACGGCGGAAGGCGAGGCCACGGAATACGGAACGGCAGAGGATGAGGCGGCGGAGGGCGACATCTGGCGGGTCATCAGGTCATCACCTTTCGGTTCGGGCGCCTCGCTTGCCTGCGATTTCGACCGGCGATCATTCGAAAATGGATTTCCTGAAGGATTAAGCCAAGTGAGAGGTATTTCAATGGACAGTATCGCGAATTGCCCGGATATTAACTCGTCAAGAATAAAAATAACTGGAAATAATCCTGTGTTGGATCGTATCGATCGCCGTATCTTGTCGGCGCTGCAAGCGGAGGGGCGGATCGCCGCCGTCGATCTCGCCGAGCGGATCGGGTTGTCGCCGACCGCGACGGGCGAGCGCATCCGCAATCTTCAAAAGGAGGGTTACATCACAGGCTTCGGCGCGAGGCTCGATGCGCACAAGCTCGGGCTCGGACTTCTGGTATTCGTCGAAGTCTATCTCGACAAGACGACACCCGATGCCTTCGACCGCTTCGCGACGGCGGTGCGACGGGCGCCGGAAGTGCTGGAATGCCACATGGTGGCGGGCGGGTTCGACTATCTCGTCAAGACGCGGGTCGCCGACATGAACGCCTATCGGCGGTTCCTGGGCGAGGTGCTGCTGGCCCTGCCGGCGGTGCGCGAGACACGGACCTACGCGGTGATGGAAGAGGTCAAGATCGACGGCGTGCTGCCGGTCTGAAACGTGGAAAGCCCGGTCTGGCGACCGGGCTTTCCCTTGTTTTCCGAGCGGTCGACGGCGGTCACTCGACGGTTCGGATCGCCGGTGGCTCGTCGCGGGTTTTCCACAGCGAGTAGAGAATGCCGCCGAGGATCAGGCTCACGGTCACGCCAAGCGAGATCGCCGGGTCGAGCTTGCCGACGAGCTGGTTCCAGAAGATCTTCAGGCCGATGAAGACAAGCACCAGGGCCAGCGCATATTTCAGATAATGGAAGCGGTGGACCATGGCCGAGAGTGCGAAGTAAAGCGCCCGCAAGCCCAGGATCGCCATGATGTTCGCCGTGTAGACGATGAAGGTATCGGTGGTGATGGCAAAGATCGCCGGCACGGAATCGACCGCGAACACCAGATCGGCGATGTTGACGACGACAAGCGCGAGGAACAGCGGCGTTGCCCAGAGGACAAGCTTGCCGCTGATGGGGTGCGGCTGGCGCACGAAGAACTTCTGGTCATGCAATGTATCGGTCACCCGCATGTGCCGCTTCATGAAGCGGACGACAGGGTTCTTCGAGACATCGGTCTCGCCTTCGGGCACGATCAGCATCTTGATGCCGGTCAGGATCAGGAAGCCGCCGAAGATAAACAGAATCCAGCTGTATTCCTTCACGAGCGCCGCGCCGACGGCAATCATCAGGCCGCGCAGGATGATCACCGCGATGATGCCCCAGACCAGAGCGCGGTACTGATATTTGCGTGGGATCGCGAAGAAGCCGAAAATCAGCGAGATCACGAAGACATTGTCGATCGACAGCGCCTTTTCGATGAAAAATCCAGTGAAGAACGTAACGCCGGCATGCGTGCCGTCCTCGGTGGTGAGAGCGCCGGTGCTGTAGGCCCACCAGACAGCGGCCCCATAGGCGCAGGAAAAGGCGAAGTAGAACGCCGAAAGCCACAGGCTCTCGGAAATGCCCATTTCCTTATCGTCCTTGTGCCAGATGCCGAGATCGAAGGCGAGTAGGGCGACGACGATCGAGAAAAATCCCGCCCACATCCAGAGGGGCTTGTTCAACCATTCGGCCAATAGAAAATCAGGCATGTCATCGGGTCCATTCTTGCGCAAGGGATGACAGTGCCGACATCGCAGACACACGCGCACGCATGACGCCAGAGGGGCCCGATCACTGTACCGCCGATCTGGTGGCAAGGAACTAAACTGTCAAGAGCATGATTTATACAATTATAATGTGTTATTCTACCTGAATGAAATTAGCATTCCAATTTTGTATTTAAGATGGGCCGTCCTTCAAGGGATAAAGCGTAGGGTTTGGGCAACAGTCGGCGATTTCCTGCCGGCGCGAGGATCATTTCGCTTGACGCTGCGGCCAGTTCCGCCAGCGTTGCACGGGGAGCGGCATGGAATTTGCTGCGCGAGATGCCGTCGGCGTGCGTTTAGGGTGTCGCGCCGATTGCCGTGAAAATCGTCAGGAGAACCGCATGTTCCGCTTTCACCGTCCTGTCTCCTGGCTGCACCGGTATCTGCCGCGGGCCGCCGCGGTTCTTGCTCTCGCGATCAGCCTGCCGACGTCGGGTTTTGCCCAGACGGCGGTGCGCTTTACCCTGGATTGGCGGTTCGAGGGACCGTCCGCGATCTTCCTCGCAGCGATCGAGAAGGGTTATTTCAAAGCCGAGGGTCTGGATGTGACGCTCGACACCGGCAACGGCTCTCGCGAGGCGATTCCGCGAGTGGCGTCGGGCACGTATGATGTCGGCTTCGGCGATGTGAATTCTCTGATCCGTTTTCGTGACGAGAACCCACAGGTCGATCTCAAGGCCGTCATGATGGTCTACGACAAGCCCCCCTTCGCCATCGTCGGGCGTAAAAGCCGGGGTATTTCCAACGATCCCAAAAGCCTGAGCGGCAAGAAGTTCGGCGCGCCAGTCGCCGATGCCGCCTATGCGCAGTGGCCGATCTTCCGCACGGTCAACGGCCTCGACGAATCGACGATGAAATTCGAGAATGTCGGCTTTCCGGTGCGCGAGCCGATGCTGGCATCGGGCGAGGTCGATGCGGTGTTCGGCTTCGCCAATTCGTCCTACATCAACCTGAAATCGCGAGGGGTCCCGGCCGACGACATCGTCACCATGCTGATGGCCGATCATGGCGTCGAGCTTTACGGCAACGTCATCATGGTCTCGCCGAAGTTCCTGGCGGAGAAGCCTGAGGCGGTTCGCGGTCTGCTGCGCGCTATCGTCAAGGGCGTGAAGGACACGGCGGCCAATCCGACCGCCGGCGCGCAGATGGTCATCAAGCGCAACGATGTCGCGAAGCTCGAGGTCGAGGATGAACGCTTGCGGATGACCCTCGACCAGAACATCGTCACGCCCTGGGTCAAGGCAAACGGCTTCGGCGGCATCGACAAGGCCCGCTGGGGCCGGGCGCTGGACCAGATCGGCCTGACCTTCAACTTCAAGGACAAGGCCCGGGCCGGTGACGCCTTTGTCGACACCTTCCTGCCGCCCGACGCCGAGCGCAAGCTCTGAACGCGCGGACGCAGGCACGGGTCGAACGCGAGGTCGGCCAAAGGCAAATGTTCGTCGAATTGCAGGACGTCACCCACGCCTATGGCGGTGCCAATGGCGCGCCGGCTGTCGAGGGATTGACGCTCGGCATCGCCAGGGGCGAGTTCGCTGCGATCGTCGGGCCGTCCGGCTGTGGCAAGTCGACGATGATGAAGCTGGCGACCGGGCTTCAGTTTCCGAAAGCCGGCCTCGTCACGGTCGCGGGCAATCCGGTGACGGCGCCGTTGAAGATCACCGGAATGGCGTTCCAGAACCCGGTGATGCTGCCATGGCGCACCGTGCTCGACAACCTGCTGCTGCCGCTGGAAATCGTGCAGCCGCATCGCGGCCGGTTTCGCAGCCACCGTCAGGAATATGTCGCCCGGGCGCAGGACCTCCTGGCCACCGTCGGGCTCGCGGGCATGGGCGCGAAGTTTCCCTGGCAGTTGTCCGGCGGCATGCAGCAGCGCGCCTCGCTTTGCCGGGCCCTGATCCACGAACCGGAATTGCTGATGCTCGATGAGCCGTTCGGCGCCCTTGACGCTTTCACCCGCGAGGAATTGTGGTGTGTCGTACGTGACCTGCACGCCCTGCGCGGCTTCACCGTCGTGCTAGTGACGCATGACTTGCGCGAGGCTGCCTTCTTGTCGGACCGGGTGTTCTGCATGAGCGCGCGGCCGGGCCGCATTGTCGCCGAGCGGATGATCGACTTGCCACGTCCACGCGATATCGACGTGACCTACACGCCGGAATTCGCGGGAATCGTCCATGAGTTGCGCGGCCACATCCGCGATGCGCGCAAGGGGAACTGAGCGATGGCGCGGATCATCGGGGCGCGGATGACGCAAGACTCGCCGATGCAAGGTGCACCGATGCCAGATGCGCCGCACGCCAGGGGCGGAGCCAGCCAGCCATGACCAAATCGCTTGGGCTCAGACTTGCCCCCTATACATTCACGCTCGGTTTCTTCCTGCTGTGGGAGGTCGTCTGCCGAGTCTTCAAGGTTTCGTCCTTCATCCTGCCGCCACCCACGGCCATCTGGGCGGCCATGGTGCAATATCACACGCCGTTGCTGAAAAACGCCTTCCACACCTTGTGGATGACGCTGGCCGGTTTCGGCCTCACGGTCGTGTTCGGCATGGTCATGGGCATGCTGGTCGGTTCGTCGCGGCTGCTCTATGCCGGGCTGAACCCGCTGCTGGTCGGTTTCAATTCAATCCCCAAGGTGGCGGTCGTGCCGATCCTGGTGATCTGGTTCGGCGTCGGTTGGCTGCCGCCGGTCCTGACGGCCTTCGTCATCTCGTTCTTCCCGATTGTCGTCAATATCGCCACCGGCCTCGCCACCATCGAGCCGGAGGTCGAGGACGTGATGAAGGCGCTGGGCGCCAGCAAACTCGATATCCTGCTGAAGGTCGGGATTCCGCGCTCGCTGCCCTACCTGTTCGGCGCGCTGAAAGTCTCGGTGACGCTCGCCTATATCGGCTCGGTCATCGGCGAGCAGAATGCCTCCAATCTCGGACTGGGCAATCTCATCACTCGCGCCTCCGCCGATTTCAACGTGCCGCTGATCTTCGCGGCGCTGATCGTGCTCGCGATTCTCGGCATCTTCCTCGTGGCCATCGTCGACGTGATCGAGGCGCGTACCACCGGGTGGGCGCGGCGCTCGCAGATGGCCAACGGCTGAACCAAGGGCGGTCCCGTTTCCTCGCGCGAAGCGGCTTGTGGAAACGGCCGCCGCGGTCGATACGGTCAGCGAACGACGCAACAAGACGCGAGCCTCGCGCCCTTTCCGGATCGATGCCATGCTGCCTCACATTCGCGACTTCGAGCGCCTGACGGCGGCATTCCGGTGGAACCTGCCGGCGCGCTACAACATCGGCGTCGATATCTGCGACCGTTGGGCCAGGCTCGATCCCGAACGGGTCGCGATCCTCGAAGTTGGCCCGGCAGGCGATGTCACCCCAGTGACCTACGGCCAGTTGCGTGCGGCGTCCGACCGACTCGCCTCCGCCCTGCGGGATCGCGGCATCTCTCGGGGCGACCGCATCGCGGTGCTGTTGCCGCAGGGGCGAAATGTGGCCATCGCCCATATCGCCGCCTACAAGCTCGGCGCTATCGCCGTGCCGCTGGCGGCTTTGTTTGGCGTTGACGCGGTGGGCTACCGGCTGCTCGATTCCGGCTCTTGCGCGGTCGTGACGAATGCAGACGGTGTTGCGAAGATCAAGGCGGTCGCGCATCCGCTGCCGGATCTGACGCTGATGCTTTCGACGGACGGCGCCGATGGATCGGTTGTCGATCTCAACGCCGCAATCGCCTCCGGTTCGCCGGAATTTGCCGCCGTTGACACCGGACCTGACGACCCCGCGCTGATGATCTATACATCGGGCACCACGGGCAACCCGAAGGGCGCGCTGCATGGCCACCGCGTGCTGCCCGGACATTTGCCCGGCGTGCAACTGCCGCACGAATTCCTGCCCCAGCCCGGTGATCGGTTCTGGACGCCGGCCGACTGGGCCTGGGCCGGCGGACTTCTGAACGTGCTGCTGCCGAGCCTGCATTTCGGCGTGCCCGTTATCGCCTGGCCAACGCCGAAATTCGATCCGGAAGCCGCGCTGGCGATGATGGCGGCTCAAGGCGTGCGCAATGTCTTCCTGCCGCCGACGGCGCTGCGGATCATGCGGACCGTCCCGAACATCCGGCAACGGTTTGCGCTGAACCTCCGCACGATCGGCTCCGGGGGCGAATCGCTCGGGGCCGAAACCTTTTCCTGGGGGCAGGAGGCGCTGGGGCTGACGATCAACGAATTCTATGGCCAGACCGAATGCAACCTGGTGCTCGGCTCCTGCGCCGCCATCGGCCTCAGCCGTCAGGGCTTCATCGGCAAATCGATACCGGGCCACGTCGTCGATATCATCGCGCCCGACGGCACGCGCTGCGCCGACAACGAGGAAGGCCAGATCGCGGTGCGACGCCCGGACCCGGTGATGTTCCTCGGCTACTGGAACAATCCGAAGGCCACGCAGGCCAAGTTCATCGGCGACTGGATGACGACGGGGGATCGGGGCGTACGCGACGCCGACGGCTACATCCGCTTTGTCGGGCGCGACGACGATGTCATCACGTCGTCAGGCTATCGAATCGGACCCGGCGAGATCGAGGACTGCCTGATCCGTCATCCGGCGGTGGCGCTCGCGGCGGTCGTCGGAAAGCCCGACGCGCTGCGGACCGAAATCGTCAAGGCTTTCGTCGTGCTAAAGGACGGATATGCGGAATCAGAGGTGCTCGTTGCCGAAATCCAGCGCTTTGTCCGCGAGCATCTAGCGGCGCACGAATATCCGCGCGAGATCGTCTTCCGCCGCGAACTGCCGATGACGACGACCGGCAAGATCATCCGCCGCTTGCTGCGCGACGAGGCGTGAGAACCATCGTCAGGCCGCTTTCCGCCGCATCAGACGTGTCAGGTAACGGCCCGTCCGATAAGCGAACGTCATGTTCGGCACACCCGGCCTTATGACGATGCCCGGCTTGCGCGCATCAAAAGCGATGTCGGATAAAACAAGCCGATCCGGCCATGTCCGCTCCACTAAGGGGCTTTGCGACATCAGGCCGCATTCGGTGACAGTCACGGGCTTGGTCCCGCGATCTTTGCGCTGGCGCTGGGCGATCGTCAGCAGCAGGACTTCCTCGGGCGCGAAGGCCGCGTATCGTTCATCGGCCGCGAGGTGAACAAGGCTGGCCCGGCTTCCGGATCGATAGATGACAGCACTGGCAAGGGGACGTTCATCGAGCATGAGCGTCAGCACCCGACACTGCCCGACGCATCCCAGGCCCCGCGTCGCCGCCCGCAGAAACGCGCCCGTCCGAGTCCGCAGCATCATCGCGGTTCCATTCCGGCCCGGCTCGCCGGAGGCTTCCAACGTCAGATAAAGTTCAACCGCGTCGCGCAGGGCCACGCCCGACTTCGCGGAAACGATGGCAGGCTTGCCCTTTGATTCCAGGGCGCTGATCAGCGCCTGTAAGCGCGCCGTATCGCGCCGCTCGGCGTGGCCATCATCGGCGACCTGCAGGACCGCAGACCGAACCTGCCGCTCCGACAGGCTGACGTTCAGGCCACGCCTTCTCGAAATCGCGAGTAGCGCCGCGGCGAAGGGACCATCGGGGTCCAGGCGCGGCAGAAGAAGGCGGGTCGACGGAGCATTGGCCGAAACCAGCCAGTCGAGAAGGCCCGCGATCACGTCATCGGCGCGCGCCCGATCGACAAGCGGCACGCCGGAACCGTGATAGGGATTGTCGATGCCACGAATGCCGCCGGCGAATGGGCGGCGCTCGGGGAGCATGACCGGCAGCAAGGCCATCAGTCGGTCGCCGCCCGGCTTCGGCTCCCAAAGCAGGATCGCCGAAAGGCGGTCGCCACCGACCAGATGCTGGGCAGCGGCAAGCGCGAATTCCGGTTCGTGGAAGACGTTTTGCTCGAGGCCGCGCCGCGCCAGATCACGCCACTGGCCTTCAATCTCAGCGCACGCCCTCAGCGGTCGAAGCTCGACGAGGAAACCCTGTGCCGTTCGGCTGTATGCGAAGACTTGCGGTCTGTGCGAATCGCGCGGCTGACCAGAGGCGCTCGATGCCAGACCGGCGTTGCCGCGAAGAGTCTCGAAAAGCGTCATCGCCGTGATCCTCGTTCCAGGCCGGGGCGAAGGCGTCGTTGCGTGCTCACGGACTGTGCCGTTCCGATACGCAACCGGCCAAATCCATCATCTTCAGGATTTATTGACCAAGATTCGCGCCAGGCGGAGGGGTGGCTATGCTGCTCTGCTCAAGTGGTGCTGAGAAAGGCCTGCCAGAGACGTTGAACGAAGTCTTCCTCCAGATCGTGGACGATCAAGACGAGACGCGAGGCGCGGCTGGCATCGGGCCAGGCATCGAGCAGGATCGGTGGATGCAGCACCTGCTGCACCGCATGCAACACGAGCGGCTGATCGGGGTGCTCGGCGATGCGCACGAGCCCCTTCAGCCGCAGCAGCTTCGGTCCGTGAGCCGAGCGCATCATCGCCCAGAACAATTCGAACGTCGCCAGCGGCACCGGTGTTTCGGCCGTTAGCGTGAACGCACGAATCGTCTCGTCATGCCTGTTGATGTCGTGAACATGTCCCGACGCAGGCGCATGAACGCCCCCATGCCCGTGCGCGTGGCCATGATCTTGGTGGTGCCCGTGCGCGTGGTCGTGCGCGTGGTCGTGACGGTGGGAGCCATCGCTGCCCTCATCGGCGGCGAGCCAGGCACGGACCGCTGCCGGCCGTTCGTCGAGGCTGTAGTAACCGGCCTCGATCAGGCTCGCGGCGGGTGCGGCCGCATCGAGCAGGATCACCCCGGGATTGAGCTTGCGTAACCGGGCCCGCAGGTGCTCGACCGCCCGCGTGTCCGGGGCCAAATCGGTCTTGGTCAGCATGATCCGATCCGCGACGACGACCTGCTTCAGGGCTTCTGGATGAGCCGCGAGCGTGGCCTCGCCATTGACCGCGTCGACCAGCGTCACAACCCCGTCGATCCGGTAGCGCATGGTCAGATAGGGGTGGTTGACGAGCACGTTGAGGATCGGGGCCGGATCGGCAAGGCCCGTGGTTTCGATAACCAGCCGCTGGAAGGCTGGCATCCTGTCATTGTCGCGGCGCCGGAGCAGATCCTCGAGCGCGATGATGAGATCGCCCTTGATGGTGCAGCACAGGCAGCCCGACTCCATCAGGATCATGCCGTCCTCGACCGTCTGCATCAGCAAGTGATCGAGCCCGATTTCGCCGAATTCATTGACGATCACCACCGTGCCGGTGAATTCCGGCGCTTTCAGGATGCGGTTGAGCAAGGTGGTCTTGCCCGCGCCAAGGAAGCCGGTGACGAGGGTCAGGGGGATAGCCGGCGGCGGGCGACGCGGATCGGTCGGCATCTTCTCGTCGGGTTCCAGGGTCCAGGCCTGCATGATCCTTGCCTTCACGGATGAGAGGGTTGCGCCGCGATTGCCGCGGCCGGCCGGTTATCCAACCGGACGTTGGCGACGATCGCCAGAATCACGATCGCTCCACCGGCATATTGCAGCGCGCCCAGGGTTTCGCCCAGCACGATGGCCGCGAGGCCGACCGCGATGACCGGCTCGGCGCAAAAGATGATTCCGGCGGAACCTGGCGCGATGCGCGCGAGGGCCAGAAGTTGCAAGACGAATCCGATCAGGAAACCCGCCAGTGTCACGATCACAGCCCAGGGCACGTCGGCAAAGGCCGAGAACGGGCGAAAACCGCCGGGCAGGGCAAGGATGACGAAGGTGATCGGCAGGACGATCGCCTGCGACCAGGCAAGCTTGGCGAGAACGGGCGTGCGGGGCATGGCGTTGGCGGAGAAGAACTGGATCACCGCGCCAAAGCTGGCAAGTGTGGCCAAGGCCAGGCCGCGCGGATCGAGCCTGTCGATATCCGGGCCGACCACCAAGGCGACGCCGCAGAAGGCCAGCAGGGCGAGCAAGGCCCGGCCCGATCCGAGCCTGCGGCCGGTAACGAGCGGCTCGGCAAAGACGATCAGCACGGGAAAGGTATAGAAAACAACGGCCGCGACCGTGACTGGAATAAAGGCCACAGACGACAGATAGGCCGAACCGACGACGGCGCAGCTGATGCCGAATGTGAGGAGCGGCCAACGCTCCTGGCGCAGAGGCCGCAAAGGCAGCCCCCAGATGCGTGCGGCGACGAGGACGCCGGCAAGCAGCAGCGCCACCCGATAGGCGACAAGCAAGGGGCCGCTGATGCCGGCCACGGCTGCGATTTGAGCACTGACTATATTCGTGCCGTACGCGACCGCCGACCCAACCGCCAGGGCAAACCCGGCTCGTGACCGCGCGATTGAGGCCGGTGTCACGCCAGCGGGCTCGGATTCGCGAGCGAAATGGCGCGAGCACATTCCCCGGTGATCACGGCTCGCCGGCTGCCTTGGGCCTCGCGGGTGGCGCGGGAGCTGCGAGCGTCGCCGCCAGGGGCGGGGCAGTCAGCGGCTTCGGCCCGGAATGGGCCTTGCCGCCATTGGTCTTGCTACCATTGATATTGGTAAGCTTCGCCTTTGCCGCGACTGGTTTGGCGGCCGTTTTTTTCGTCGATGGATTTTTCGAGGCGGCACTCTTGGCGGCGACCGCTTTCGCCTCCGCCGAGGATTTCTGTGTCGCAAGGGGGGAGACTGTGCCGAGGGTGCTGGCCGCGGCGCCGGCCTTGGCGGCCTGTACGCGCTCCAAGGCACCGTCGCCAGTACCCGCCTGCTGACGGAATGGGCTCGCGGGTGGGCGAATGCCGGCCGCGGCGCCGGGCCTGACTTCGCCTTGAGGCGACAGAGGTACAGAAGCCCGCGCGGTGTCCGCCGCCGACGGTGCCACGGCTGGTCGGCCGGCAAAAATGCTGGCCGCGAAGGCGCTGGCGGCCGCTGGAACCGCCAGGATCGGGTTCGACGCCGGCGAGTCCGTGGACGAACCCGCCGAAGCCACGACCGGCGACGTCCTTGCCGATATGACACGGGTCGAGGTCGGGGTCGCGGCATTCGCAGTGTTTGGTACGGCCGCCACGGCAGTCGGGCGGGGCTCGGCGACATTGGCCGCGATCGGGGCCGAAGCCGTGCCCGCCGTGCGCCCGAACGCGACCGGAATCGGCTGAAATTCGGCCCGCGGCCCCAGTGTCAGGCGGCCGGAGGTGCTGCGGGTGACGGTCGCGCTGCGCTGGGCCTGGATTGTTATTGGTTCGCGGCCGCTCTCGGTGTTGCCGCCGGCCAATTGCGTTGCGGTGCCGAAGGATACCGGCCCTTCGAAATCGGCATCGTCCGAGAAGACGACGCCACGGCCACGGCGTTTCAACTCCTCGCAGATGCTGGACGCCGTGCCGCCGTCGTTCGGTATGCTGGCGACGCTGTAACCGGCACTGCCCCACTTGCCGAAACCTTCATCGAGCAGCTGCGCGGCCCTGACGGTGCGCTCGGCCCCCGACATCGCGCCCAGTACCACGGCGATCAGCGTGCGCCCGCCACGATTGGCGGTGGCCACGACATTGAAGCCGGAGGCACAGACAAAACCGGTCTTGAAACCGCTGGCGCCTGCGTAGCGGCCGATCAGCCCGTTTGTGTTGTTGAGCGTGCGCTTGCCGAGCTGCACGGCGCCGATGTTCCAGTAGCCGCCATATTCGGGAAAATCGCGCATCAACGCCAGGGTCAGCACCGCGAGGTCGCGGGCGCTCGTCTGCTGGGCCGGATGGTGCCAGCCATTGGGATTGACGAAACGCGAATTGTTGAGACCGAGCCGAAGCGCCTCGGCATTCATCATCGCGACGAAATTCTCCACCGTTCCACCGACACCCTCGGCGATCACGTAGGAGATGTCGTTCGCCGACTTGACCATCATGATCTTCAGGGCGTTATCGAGCGTGATTTCCTGGCCAGCCTTGATATGGACCTTCACAGGCTGCTGGGCGGCCGCGAGCTTCGAGGCGGGGATCGCCGTTTCGAGGCCAATGCGCCCCGCTTTCAGCGCTTTCAGCGCGACATAGGCGGTCATCATCTTGGTGGTGGAGGCCGGGTGCCAGGCCTTGCCCGCATCCTCCGAAACAAGCACCTCACCGGTTCTGGCATCGACGACAAGAGCCGGTCCGGCCAAGGTCGGGCTGGCATGAAATGCAACGGCAAGGGTGGCGACGAGGCCGGCAACGACACGGCTGAACTGGATCATGGAGAGGACGCGAGCTCTTGAGTTCCGGAACGACATCGGGCGCCCGATCTTCCTACGCGTCCGAGGGTGATTTGCCTAGATGCGCGGGATCGGGCAAGGACCTTTCGCATAGCGGGCTCAATGATGACGTGCGGTCGGCGGGGCATGTCCGTGTCGGGGCAAATCTTGTCATCACGAGGGCTTAGCCCGCGTTTGAAAGTCGAAAATCCTTGAGCCTCGCCCTGCTATGGATTCCGGTTACCCTGGCCGCTGCTCTCACGCAGACGGCGCGCAATGCGACGCAGCGGTCGTTGACCGCGACCATCGGCGTGGTCGGCGCGACGCAGGTCCGGTTTCTTTATGGCTTTCCCTTCGCGCTGCTTCTGCTCCTGCTGGTCAGTCTCGGCCATGGGCAATTGCCGCCTCGACCTGATGGAGGGGCGCTGCTCTGGGTCATTCTCGGAGCGCTGGGGCAGATCGTGGCGACCGGGCTGATGCTGGCCGCCATGCAGCACCGCTCGTTCGCGGTCGCGATCGCCTACACCAAGACCGAGCCGCTTCAGGTGGCGATCTTCGCGGCCATCGTCATCGGCGATCCGTTGAGCCCGGCGAAGTTTCTCGCCATCCTGGTGGCAACGGCGGGCGTCATCCTGATTTCGTGGCGCAAGGACGCGGGCAATGCGGGCCTGGATGCACCCGCCGGCAGCGGGCCGTGGTTCCCGCGCGCCGCGCTGCTCGGCATCGCCTCCGGGACCTTCTTCGCCGTTTCCGCGATCGGCTTTCGCGGGGCGATCCTGGCGCTCGATCAGGATGTCGGGTTCCTGTTGCGCGCGACAACGATCCTGGCCTGGGGTCTGGGTACGCAGACGGTCGTGCTCGTCGTCTATCTGATGATCGCCAACCCGAAAGCGCTGTTCGACAGCTTTCCAGTCTGGCGTCCGTCGCTGAAGGCGGGTGCGCTGGGCGCGCTCGCGTCGCAATTCTGGTTCGTCGGTTTCGCGCTGACGAGCGCGGCCAATGTAAGGACGCTTGCCCTCATTGAGGTCCTGCTGGCGCAGATCGTCTCCCGCAAGCTGTTCTCTGAAGGACAGACGGGGCGCGAAAAGCTGGGGATGGCGCTTGTCGTTGCCGGCGTCGCCGGCATCCTCTGGCTCTCGATCTGAAGCACGACGACAGAAGCGGCGTGCAACGGAGAGATGCGTTGCGGCGCTCTTGCGGTCGGCACGAGGTGCAAGCAATTTAGGCGAAATTCGTTCGGGGAGGTTTTCATGACGGCTGCGATCGTGGGCTGGGCTCACACGCCTTTCGGCAAGCACGACAACGAGACGGTGGAAAGCTTGATTGTTCGGGTGGCGACCGATGCTTTGGCTGACGCCGGGCTCGACGCCGGCGAGGTCGACGAAATCGTGCTCGGCCATTTCAACGCGGGATTTTCGGCTCAGGATTTCACCGCAAGCCTCGTGCTGCAGGCAAGTCCCGAACTGCGCTTCAAGCCGGCGACGCGGGTGGAAAACGCCTGCGCCACGGGCTCGGCCGCTGTCCATCAGGCCGTCACCAGCATCCGGGCCGGCAAGTCGAAGATCGTGCTCGTGGTCGGCGTCGAACAGATGACGCGGACGCCGGGCGCAGAAATCGGACGAAACCTGCTGAAAGCTTCCTACCTGCCGGAGGATGGCGAGACCCCGGCGGGCTTCGCCGGCGTTTTCGGCGGCATCGCGGCTGGCTATTTCCAGCGCCACGGCGACCAGTCGGACGCCTTGGCGATGATCGCCGCCAAGAACCACAAGAACGGCGTCGACAATCCTTACGCCCAGATGCGCAAGGATTTGGGCTTCGCCTTCTGCCGAGCCGAAAGCGAGAAGAACCCCTTCGTCGCAGGGCCGCTGAAGCGCACCGATTGCAGCCTTGTCTCGGACGGAGCGGCGGCACTGGTGATTACCGACGGTGAGACCGCGCAGTCGATGCGCCGCGCCGTCTCGTTCCGTAGCGTCGCCCATGCCCAGGATTTCCTGCCGATGTCGAAGCGCGACATCCTCAAATTCGAGGGCTGTCAGGTCGCGTGGCAGCGGGCGCTGGCCGATGCCGGCCTCACGCTCGACGATCTTTCGTTCGTGGAGACGCACGACTGCTTCACGATCGCCGAGTTGATCGAATACGAGGCAATGGGCCTGACGGCGGAAGGGCAAGGCGCCCGCGCGATCAAGGAAGGCTGGACCACGAAAGACGGCAAGCTGCCCGTCAACGCCTCGGGCGGGCTGAAAGCCAAGGGCCACCCCATCGGCGCGACGGGCGTCTCGATGCATGTGCTGTCGGCAATGCAACTGACCGGCGAGGCCGGAGGCATCCAGGTGGCGAATGCCCGGCTTGGCGGCATCTTCAACATGGGCGGCGCCGCCGTCGCCAATTACGTCTCGATCCTCGAGCGGAGCAAGTGATCGTCTTCCTGGCGCTGCTGCCGGGATACATCCTTTCGATCTTCTACCGCTCGTTCCTGAGCGTGATCGCGGCCCCCGTGATGGCCGATCTCGACATCGGCCCGGCCGAATTCGGGCTGCTGGGCGCGACGTGGTTCGTCACCTTCGCGCTGGCGCAGTTTCCCGTCGGCTGGGCGCTCGATCAGGTTGGCCCGAAGCGCACCGTGCTGACGGCCATGGCCGTCGGTTCCGTCGGGGCGATCCTGTTTGCGCTCGCCACGCGATTCGAACTGGCTTTGCTTGCGATGATGCTGATCGGCATCGGCTGCTCGCCCGTGTTCATGGCGGCGTTGTATCTCTTCGCCCGAACCGAGGCACCCGCGCGCTTCGGAGTCCTCGCCTCGCTTTTCATCGGGATCGGCTCGTCCGGCAATCTGGCCGGGGCCGCGCCGCTTGCCTGGGCTGCGGTCAACCAGGGCTGGCGGTTCTCGATGCTTATCGTGGGCGGATCGTTCGTGTTCGCCACTTTCCTTGCCGGCGTGCTGCTGCGCGATCCGCCGCAGGCCGAAGCGCGTTCGCTGCCGCAGGAAGGGCTGTTGCAGGGACTTCGAAGTATTGTTCGAATCCGCCCGCTCTGGCTGCTGGCCCTGCTGACGATGTTTTCCTATGCGATCATCGTCACCGTGCGTGGCCTTTGGGTCGCGCCTTTCATGAGCCAGGTCTACGGCTTCGACGGGATCGCCAGCGGGCAGACGGCCTTCGCCATGGCGATCGCGATGACGGTCGCGGCCTTCGCCTATGGCGCGCTGGAGCGGGCCTATGGCGAGCCCAAGACGCTTGTCGCGCTCGGCACCGGCGCAACGGTGCTGGGTTTCGCGGGCCTTGCGACCGTGGGAGACACGTCGCCACTTGTCGCGACGGTGCTGTTTTCAGCGGTCGGGTTCACCGGTTTCACTTATGCGCTGCTGATGGCGCATGCGCGCATGTTCTTTCCGTCGCACCTGCTCGGGCGCGGCATGACGGCGGTGAATTTCCTGTTCATTTCCGGAGCGGCGCTGGTGCAGGCGCTGTCTGGGTGGTTCATCGCGGCGCAGCTTGCCGATGGCCTCGCACCGGCCGCGACCTTCGCCCGGCTGCATTGGGCCTTTGCGCTCACGCTCGGACTCGCGCTCGCGATCTATCTGTTTGCGCCAGCGCGCGCGGAAGCGGCCCGCTAGGCTAAAATTTTTTCAGGCGGGACGGCGCACGCGCGCGAGCAGCCGCTCCACGTTGGCGATCGGCGTCTCCGGCAGGATGCCGTGGCCGAGATTGAAGATATGCGGGCGCGAGCCGAACGCGGACAGGATGCGCTCGATCCCCTCGTCCAGCCCCGGACCGCCTGCCAGCAGCGCCAGCGGATCGAGATTGCCCTGAACGGGCAGGCTCACCTGTACCTGTGCTGCTGCCCAGACCGGATCGACGGCGGTGTCGAGGCCGATGGCCGAAAGTCCCTCCATCCGGGCATAGTCGATCATGTGGCTCGCCGCGCCACGGGGAAAGGCGATGATCCGTGCGTCCGGTAACTCGGCCCTGACCTTGGCGACGATCGCCTTGACCGGCTCCAGGCACCAGCGCTCGAATTCGGCGACTGGCAGCACGCCGGACCAGCTATCGAAAATCTGCACCACTTCGACGCCGGCGCGCAGTTGCCGCACCAGATAGGCGGCCGAGGCCTCGACCAGCATCGCGATCAATTCGGCGAACAGTTCCGGGTTGCGGTAGGCGAAGATGCGGGCGGGCGCCTGATCGGGCGTGCCGCGTCCGGCGATCATGTAGCTCGCCACCGTCCAGGGCGCGCCGCAAAAGCCGATGAAGGTGGTCTCGGGCGGCAACTGGCCCTTCACCCGGTCGATGGTCTCGAAAACCTTATCGAGCTTGCCGTTGAGAATATCGGGATTGAGTTTGCCGAGATCTTCCGCCGTGACGATGGGGTCGAGGCGCGGGCCCTCACCGCTCTCGAAGCCGACCTTCTGGCCGAGCGCGTCGGGAATGACCAGAATATCGCTGAACAGGATCGCGGCATCGAACCCGAAGCGGCGAATGGGCTGGAGGGTCGCTTCAGTAGCGAGAGCCGGGGTGTAGCAGAAGTCGAGGAAGCTCGCGGCGGTGGAGCGGATCTCGCGATACTCGGGTAGATAGCGGCCGGCCTGACGCATCAGCCAGATCGGAGGAACTGACGTCTTCTGGCCGTCGAGGACCCGGAGAAAGAGCTTCTTCTCGCCTGAGGACGCCATATTACATTCACCTCGATGCCGCGCAAATCGCCGATCGGTCGGCCATCCGTCGCCGTCCGTCATCTCTCGCATCGCCTTGCGGCATCTGCGCGGGGGATGCAAGGGCCTGCCGCGATCCGGCCTTCGCAGATACTTCAAGCCGGCGCAGAGGCCTCGATGGCCAGCGCGTGAACCGGGCCTTTCAGTTCGGCGTCGAGAACCATATTGATCATGCGATGGCGTTCGAGCCGGGACTTCCCGACGAAGGCCTCAGACACGATATGAACCCTGAAATGGGTTTCGCCACCCTCGCGCCAGCCGGAATGACCATGGTGCTGCTCCGATTCGTCGACGACTTTTAGCGTTTCGGGCTGAAAAGCGTCGGTCAGTCTGTCGGTTATCCGGTCCTTGACGCTGTTCATTCACCTGTTCCTACATTTGTCCGTGCTATGCCGTCACGGCTCTCGCGGCCGATTGCCTCACCGATCGCAAGGTTGGGCCTTGCCATCGGACTTGCCGAACCGCACCAAAGGTACATAACGTCTGCACCATGAACCTCAACTCCCGCCTTTTCGACCGGATCAGAATAAAGGCTACCGACGATAAGCCGGCCGAGCCAGAGGTCGCGCTTTGCGATCACCAGGGCTGCAAGCGGGCCGGCGCCTTCCGCGCGCCCAAGGGGCGGGGCCGCGAAGGACAGTTCTTCCTGTTCTGCGCCGAGCATGTGAAGGCCTATAACGCCACCTACAATTATTTCGCCGGCATGGATGACGATGCGCTGGCCGCCTACCAGAAGGAGGCGGTGGTCGGTCACCGTCCGACCTGGAAGCTCGGCGTCAACGCCAAGCAAGCGCGGATGGCGCAGCGCGGCGCCAAGCGCGACAAGACCGCTGACGCCGAGATACAGGACGGTTTCGGTCTGTTCGGCGCCAGGAATGCCGCCAATCGCGCCAAGGCCAAGGAGGAATCCCGGCTCGGTGCCCTGTCGCGCCAAGCCTACGCCACGCTCGGCCTCGAGGAAACCGCCGACCGGGCCGCGGTCAAGGCGCGCTACAAGGAACTGGTGAAGCGCTTCCATCCCGATGCGAATGGCGGCGACCGCTCGCGCGAGGAGCGGCTGGCGGAGATCTTGAAGGCCTATGGTCACCTGAAGGCCGCGAAGCTCGCTTGAACCTGCGTCCTGACCTCGTTTGAGCCCGGCGCCGCCTGCGCATCCGCGGCAAAACCGCCCAAGGCCGGTCAGGATTGCGTTGCGTGCTTCAAGCATTGGCTCAAAGCGGGCAAAGACCGCATCGCACGTTGCCTATGCGCATCTGGTGAATTGCCGGATGCCGGCTTTCGCTTTAGATAACGAGGATCAATGTCAGCGCTGCCGCCGCGGATCAGGCTTCGAAGCCGGACCGGGTATAACCTGCGCCGTGTCCGGAGACGACAAATGAACTCGACGCCTGCGACTTCGATTTCCGCTGCCCCCATGCCGAATCTGCCCGACATGAAACTGTCCGTGCGGCAGGTCTTCGGTATCGACAGCGATCTCGAAGTGCCGGCCTACAGCAAGAGCGAGGCGCATGTTCCGGATGTCGATACCGACTACAAGTTCGACCATGACACGACGCTGGCGATCCTCGCGGGCTTCGCTCACAATCGCCGGGTCATGATCTCCGGTTATCACGGCACCGGCAAGTCGACCCATATCGAGCAGGTGGCGGCGCGGCTGAACTGGCCTTGCGTGCGCGTCAACCTCGACAGCCATGTCTCGCGCCTCGATCTAGTCGGCAAGGACGCGATCGTCCTGAAGGACGGCAAGCAGATTACCGAGTTCCAGGACGGTATCCTGCCCTGGGCCTTGCAGAATAACATCGCCCTTGTGTTCGACGAATACGATGCCGGCCGCCCGGACGTGATGTTCGTGATCCAGCGCGTGCTGGAGCAATCGGGCAAGCTGACCCTGCTCGACCAAAAGCGCGTGATCCGGCCACATCCGTCGTTCCGGCTGTTCGCGACCGCCAATACGGTCGGTCTCGGCGATACCTCCGGCCTCTATCACGGCACGCAGCAGATCAACCAGGGCCAGATGGACCGCTGGTCGATCGTCACGGTGCTCAATTACCTGCCGCATGACAACGAGGTCGAAATCGTGCTCGCCAAGGCCAAGCACTACCAGGCACGGCCCGATGGCAAGGACATCGTCAATCGCATGGTCCGGGTCGCCGATCTCACCCGCAACGCCTTCATGAACGGCGATCTGTCCACTGTCATGAGCCCGCGAACCGTGATCACCTGGGCCGAGAACGCCGAGATCTTCGGCGATGTCGGCTTCGCCTTCCGCCTGACCTTCCTCAACAAATGCGACGAACTGGAGCGCACGCTGGTGGCGGAATTCTACCAGCGCTCCTTCGGCAAGGAATTGCCTGAGAGCGCCGTCAACGTGGTGCTGAGCTGACAGCGATGCGGACGGCGCAGGTTCAGGTCGAAAAGGCCGTCGGACCCGCGCGAAAGCGGATACATGAGGGCATTATCGCCTTCAATGCGCCGATCGTCGGCCAGCCGACGACAAAGACTTTCGCGGTGACGTTACGCGAGAACGATGCGATCATGGGCGGCCTAGTCGCAAGCGTGCGGCGGCAATGGCTTTATATCGACGAACTCTGGCTTGACGAGAGTTACCGCGGCAAGGGGTTCGGCAGCCGCGTTATGGACATGGCGGAACAGCGCGGTCGGGAACTTGGAGCCAAGGCTGTCTATGTCGACACATTCAGTTTTCAGGCGCGCCCGTTTTATGAGAAGCGCGGTTATCATATATTCGGCGATTTACCCGATTATCCTCCGGGCCATACCCGGTACTGGCTGACCAAAACGCTATGACCCTTTCCAACCGCAAGCCCGGACAGTCGAAGGAAGCGCCCGCCGAGCCGCTGAAGCGGGCGATCGCGAGCTGCCTGAAGGCGATCGCGCGGGCGCCTACGCTCGAAGTCACCTTCGCCGCCGACAAGCCGTCGCTGAGTTCCGAGCGCGCGCGGCTGCCCGAGCCGCCGCGCAAGATGACCGCGCAGGATGTGGCGATCCTGCGTGGCAACGCCGATTCCATGGCGCTGCGCGTCGCCTGCCATGACGCCGCCGTGCATCGGCGCCATGCGCCCGAAGGCGATGCGGCGCGCGCCGTCTTCAATGCCGCCGAGCAGGCGCGGGTGGAGGGAATCGGGGCACGGCGCATGTCGGGCGTCTCCGACAACCTCACCGCGATGCTCGAGGATCGCTACCATCGCGGCGGCAAATACGAGGACATCACCGACCGGGCCGATGCGCCGGTGGAGGACGCCGTCGCGCTGATGGTGCGCGAGCGGCTGACCGGGCTCAAGCCACCCGCCGCCGCGACACGGATCGTCGATCTGTGGCGCGAATTCATCGAGAACAAGGCCGGCGGCGATCTCGACCGGCTGGCCAAGTCCGTCGAGGACCAGCGCGCTTTTTCGCGGGTCGTGCGTGACATGCTCGTCAATCTGGAAATGGTCGACGAGCCGCTGCCGGGCGGCGACGACGACTCGCAGGATGACGACAAGGACCAGTCGGCCGACGAGCAAAGCCCTGAAGAAGGAGAGGCCGAGCAGCAGTCCGAAGGCCAGCAGGCGGAGTCCGAGGTGAGCGAGGACTCGGCGCAGGAACTGCAGGAAGGCGCCTCCGAGGCTTCCGATGCCCCGGCCGGCGACTGGCAGGAAGAGGACGACCAGTCGGATTCGGAAGAGGCCGGCGACGCGCCCCGCCAGCGCGAATCGCGCGCCAACGACATGCGTGGCCCCGATTACAAGCCTTACACGACCAAGTTCGATGAGGTGATCAGCGCCGAGGATCTGTGCGATTCCGAGGAGTTGACGCGTCTGCGCGCCTATCTCGACAAGCAGCTGGCGCATCTCCAGGGCGTCGTCTCGCGCCTTGCGAACCGGCTTCAGCGCCGGCTGATGGCGCAGCAGAACCGCTCCTGGGAATATGACCTGGAGGAAGGCGCGCTCGATCCCGTGCGACTGCCACGCATCATCATCGATCCGTTCCAGCCGCTGTCGTTCCGCCGCGAGAAGGACACCAATTTTCGCGATACGGTGGTGACGCTGCTGATCGACAATTCCGGATCGATGCGGGGCCGCCCGATCACCGTCGCCGCCACCTGCGCCGACATCCTGGCCCGGACGCTGGAACGCTGCGGGGTCAAGGTCGAGATCCTGGGCTTCACCACCAAGGCGTGGAAGGGTGGGCTGTCGCGCGAGACCTGGTTGCAATCGGGCAAGCCGGCCGCACCCGGTCGCCTGAACGACCTGCGCCATATCGTCTACAAGGCAGCGGACGCGCCCTGGCGGCGGGCGCGAAAGAATCTCGGTCTGATGATGCGCGAAGGTCTCCTGAAGGAGAATATCGACGGCGAGGCCCTGGATTGGGCGCATCAGCGGCTGCTGGGCCGGCCCGAGCAGCGCAAGATCATGATGGTGATCTCGGACGGCGCGCCCGTCGACGATTCGACGCTATCGGTCAATTCCGGCAACTATCTGGAGCGGCATCTGCGGCATGTCATTGGCGAAATCGAGAATCGCTCGCCTGTCGAGTTGATCGCCATTGGCATCGGCCATGACGTCACGCGCTACTACAAGCGAGCGGTGACGATCGTCGATGCGGAGGAGCTTGGCGGCGTGATGACGGAAAAACTGGCGGAATTGTTCGACGACAATCTGCCGTCCACCCCTCGGGGCGCCGGTCGCCTGCGCGCATGAATTGCAGCCGACGCATGGCGCTCGGGCTGTTGACCGGAGCGCTTTTGCCGCCCGTGCCAGTGGTTTTGGCGGCCTCGGCTGATGAGCTTCGGTCGATTGTAATCACGGCTCGTGCTCTACCGGGTTTCGAGCCAAGGGCTCCCGAACGGCGCCAATTCGGGGCGCTGACCTGGCGCAGCGGTTTGGAATTGCGCAGTACGGATCGCGAATTCGGTGGCTTCTCCGGCCTTTGGCGGGCGCCAAACGGCGGAAATCTTGTCGCGATCACCGATGCCGGAGCGTGGCTGACAGCAAAACTCGTGACCGGGACGAACGGCCGACTCGCCGGGCTCGATGCGGCCGAAATGGCACCGATCCTAAATGCCGCCGGAAAACCTGTTCGCAAAACGCGCTCTTACGACACGGAGGCCCTGTCGATCGTCGACGGCATCGCTCATATCGGGATCGAGCGGACGCACGAGATCATGCGTTTTGACTGGGGGCGGTCGGGCGTGAGGGCGAGTGGCCAGCCGGTCGCCGTGCCGTCGGCGATCAGGCGCCTGCCCTCCAACAGAGGGTTGGAGGCGCTGGGCATCGCGCCGCAAGGCCTGCCGATCGCCGGGGCCATCGTCGCGATTTCCGAGCGCGCGGGCGCGGCGGACTCGCCTACCGCCGGGTGGATCATCGGCGGAGCGCTGCCTGGCCACTTCCAGGTACTGCGCCGCGATGGCTATGACATCACCGATCTCGTCTTTTTGCCAGGCGGCGATATGCTGTTGCTCGAACGCTGGTATGCCCCGTGGCGCGGCGTCGGGATGCGGATCAGACGGATTCGCGGGCTCAGCATCCGGCCGGATGCGCTGCTCGACGGCGACATCCTGATCGAGGCTGATCTCGGCTACGACATCGACAACATGGAAGGCCTCGCCGTGCATCAGGAACGCGGGCAGACCATCCTGACGGTGATCTCGGACGACAACTTCTCGTTCATCCAGCGCACAGTGCTGCATGAGTTCGCGCTGGCGTGAGACAAAACGAAAAGGCGGCCTCGCGACCGCCTTTTCAAATGCCGAAACGGACGTTTGCCTCAGGCAGAAGCGAGTTTCTTCTCGATGTCACGCTTCAGCGACAAAGCGCCGGTCGAAAGATCCTCGGCCGAAGCCTTGATCAGGAAAGCATCGAGGCCGCCGCGATGATCGACCGACCGCAGGGCATTGGCCGAAATCCGGAGCTTGACCGAACGGGCGAGCGCATCAGACTGCAACGTCACATTGACGAGGTTCGGACGGAACGTCGTCTTGGTCTTGCGGTTCGAGTGGCTCACAAGGTGGCCGGTCTGGTTGGACTTGCCCGTCAATTCGCAACGGCGTGCCATGATTGTCATCCTTCTCGCCGGCTCACCAAAAGAAATGCCGACACATACGTGCCGGCTGGTCTTCGAGACACCGGGGTTTGAAACCTGGGGGCTGCATAAGCGAGACGGACGAGCACGTCAAGGTTTATGCGACCGCGACGAACGGGCGCTGTGACGACGATGGCGTTCGGCAAGCATTAATGCAATCTTAACATCGGGCGCCCTTGCTGATGGGTGGATCGCCCTATCTTCGACACCGTGATTCGAGATAGCTCACGGGCTCGCAAGATGTTCACGGGCTCGCAAGCCGAATTGTTCGATCGATCACCGGGATCGCCGCCATGCTGCCCCTCTCCCGCACAATCCGCCCATCCTGTCCCGCGCCGGGCGAACCGGGCCTCAAACCCGTCTTCGCACGTTCGTTCGTCGCGACATCGCTTGTCGCGGGTTCGCTGCTCGCGGGCTCGATCGCCTTGCCCGCCGCCGCGGCCACGCTCGATGCCGATTACAGCATCTCGCTGGTGGGGCTCGAGATCGGCACGGCGACGCTGAACGGCAATGTCGATGGCGCGACCTACAAGATCAACATCAACGCTATGATGACCGGACTGATGGGTAGCCTTACGGGTGGCCAGGGCTCCGGCAACGCCGCCGGAAGCCTGAGTGCTGCCAAGGTGGCGCCCTCCGTGTTCGCGGTCACGGCCGCCTCATCCGGGCAGACACGGACAGTGCGCATGGCACTGGGCGCGGGCAGCGTGCAGGCGGTGGATATCGCCCCGCCGATCGACGAAAAGCCGGATCGGGTGCCCGTCAACGGTAGTCATAAACGCAATGTCGTTGACCCGATCAGCGCCTTATTCATGCCGGTACAGGGCGGCAAGGTGCTGGGCGAGGCGGCGTGTAATCGCTCGCTGCCGATCTTCGACGGCGCTGCGCGCTATGACATCGCCATGACCTATGCCGGCACCAAGACCGTCAAGCTCGATGGCTACCAGGGCGACGTCGTGGTCTGTGCCGTCCGGTATGTGCCCATCGCCGGACATCGCTCGGAGCGCAAGGCGACGCAGTTCATGGCCGCCAACCGCGATATCTCGGCCTGGCTCGCGCCCGTCGCCGGCACGAATTTCGTCGCGCCCGTCCGGATTTCGTTGCGCACGATGATCGGCACGGCGGTGATCGAGGCCTCGCGCTTCGCCGCCGATCCGGGACCGACGTCGACGGCGAAGCGCTGAGGTCTGAAATCCGCCCGCTTAGCCGAACAGTTTCGGCCAGAGCCGGCCGGAGCGGGCCATATAGGCCCTGTAAGGCTCGCCGAAGGTATCGAGCATGAGCCGTTCCTCGGGCCCGACACGCAGCAGATAGAGCGTTCCGAACCCGACAAGGCCTGAGAAGCCGGCGATCCAGTTCGGCAGCAGCAGGGCCTGCGCGATCGCCCATAGCCAGAAGGCGGTATACATCGGGTGCCGGATCGACCGGTAGATTCCATGCGTCACCAGTTCATGGCTCTCGCGAACCTGAAGCGTCACTGACCAATTACGGCCAAGCGCCTTGTGCGTCTGGTGAAAAATCACCAGCGCGACCACGGCCACCACGGCACCGAGCGCCGCCTGCCCCGGCCGGAACGGATAATCCGCGAAACGTAGCCAGTTGGTCGCGATATAGATCACCGGAAGCACCCCCAGGCCCGTCAGCGAAACGCATAGCCGGGCGCGCTCGGACCAGTCGAGTTCGTCACGCCGGATCGGCGTCTTGCGCGAGCGGCGGACATGGGGAACGCGCATGGCGTACCAAAGGCCGGCCATGGCGATCCAGGCCAGCTTGGCGATGGTCAGGGTCATTTGGTGGTGCCTTTCGCGAGAGCGGTGGCCGGCGAGGCGTCGTCGGCGCCGAAAATCCGGGCCGGGTCGGCGAGGGCGCCGTTATCCCTGAGCCAGTTCACGGCCCCTTCGGGCGCGTCGACGATGTCCTCGACCTGGAAGGGGCCGCAAAGCAGCATGAAATAATCATACGGAGCGCGCAGCGTGTTGCCGCTGATGAACTGGCAGTGGAGCCGGAAGAGATTGCGCCTGATCCTTGCATAGGCCGCCGGGTCGAGCATCCGGTTGAAGCGGATCGTGCGTATGACCGGGCCTCGACCCTCCAGCCGCAACTCGCGCAGGGGATCGCGCTTATAAAAGTTCATGACGTCGTTCAGCGCCTGGTATTCCACCCAGAAGACCCGCGTTGAGGCCGCGACCCTTTCCAGCGCGGCCCGCAGCCGCTCGGAACCTGCATGAAAGCCGAGCTTCAGGATCGACGATCCGACCGTCACGAGCTTGATCGGCGCGGCATGAGCCGTGGAGGCGGCGAGCACCCGGTCGATAAGATCGATGGCCAGGACGGCACCGAGACTATGGCCGAGCACGACGATCTCCGTTTTCGGCTCAGCCGCCCGGCGGGCAAGGATCGCGGCGGCGGCACGTTCGAGCCGAGGGCCAAGAACAGTATGATCGTCGTAGACGTAATCGCGCGCGAAAATCCAGTCGTCCAGCAGATGATCAAGGGCAAGTTGCCGGTTCGCCAGGATGGTCAGGCCAATAAAGGCGAGCGGGGCGGTCGCGAGGCCCACCAGGCTCCATCCGGTCGCCCACGCGGCGTAGAACCCCACCAGAGCGGCGACCACGGCCATCGCGAGCAGGACCAACACGGGATAAAGGAAGAAAAAGGCATAGCGGTGCGACCGGCGCAGGTAGCGCCACAGTGCCCCATGCCGGATGAAGCTGAACAATGACACGGCGCCGAGCGGCACCCGTGTCCAGTTCGAGCGTTCGCGCGCGCCGATGATCACATCATCCCAGCGCAGCAGGTGGTGTTCGCTCGTTGTCTGCCAGCCCGGACCCGTCACCGTCGTGGTCCAGGTCGCGGTCTCCTCCGAAACCGCGATCGGCCCGACCTCGGCCCTCGTCGACCAGGTGGCCTCGAAACGGCGGATCTCGCGCTCGAAGCGGCGCAAGGTGGCCTCCGGCGTGACCGGATCGAAGCCCGCCAGATGGTAGACGCAACGCGTGATCGGAAAATCGGGCATGGTCGAAACCGTGTCGTGAGCCTGCGACGGGTGTCCGCGCCCCGTCCTGCCGGTCCTGCAATGACGCAAGCGACGCGGCGATGCAACGGTGATGCCGCCCTGTCGGCCGCCTCCGCCGTTCATCGCCAATTCAGGAACAGCCCTGCATCCTTCCAATCGTGAGACGACGTGCGCAGAACAGCACGCGGATGGTAGCGGCTCGGCACTCCTGTCGAAGCAGGACGCTCCCGGCAGGCAAGGATCAAGAGGCAAGGTGAAGGTGAACGGCGTAATGGGGGGTGGCAAGGTAAACAGGGGCGTGTTCTTCGCGGTTGCGTTATGTTCCCTGTTCGGCCCGGCACTCACCGCTTCGCGCGCCACCTCGCCCTCGGCCGAGGTTTGCCTCGCGGCGGCTGTCAGGCTTGACCTCGGTTCGCCGCTGCCTCGCCTGAAGGCCCGGTTCGATGCTGGAGAACCCGTCCGTATCGTCGCCATCGGCTCGTCATCGACCCGGGGCATCGGCGCCTCGACGCCGGCGGCTACCTATCCGGAGGTGATGCAGCGCGAATTGCTGCGGCTGCGGCCCCAGGCCGAGATCACCATCGTCAACCGAGGTAATAACGGCGAGACCATTCCGGACCAGCTTTCGCGGATGGGGCGCGACGTCCTTGCCCTGAAGCCCGATCTCGTCATCTGGCAGCTTGGCGCCAATGACGTACTGGCCCGTGCCGCTCCCTCGCAGGAAGGGCTTGCACAGGGTGGACTTGCACAAGAAGGGCTTGCCGAGCGCGTCGCCGCCGGCATCCGGGCCATCAAGGCCACCGGCGCCGACGTGATCCTGATGGACCTTCAGAACGCGCCGATGGTGACGCGCACGCCCTCCCATCGGCCGATGCTGCAAATGATCGAAACCGCCGCCCGAACCTCGGGCGCAGGCTATTTCAGGCGGTTCGCCCTGCTGGAGGGCGCCGTCGCATCCGGAGTCGCGCTCAGCGACCTGACCTCGCGCGACGAACTTCACAGCACCGATATCGGCTACGACTGCGTCGGCCGCGCCATCGCCCGGTCGATCACCCTGGCTGCGCGCTGAGCGCCATCAGGCCCTCGACGGGTGGGGTTCAGGCCGTCGCCTTGGTGGCGATGCCCTTTTCGGCGAGCAGGGCCTGCAATTCACCAGCCTGGAACATCTCGCGGGTGATGTCGCAGCCGCCGATGAACTCGCCCTTCACATAGAGTTGCGGAATAGTCGGCCAGTTGGAATAGGCCTTGATCCCCTCGCGGATGCCCTGATCCTCCAGCACGTTGACGCCCTTGAAGGGCACGCCGACATAATTGAGGATCTGGACGACTTGACCGGAAAATCCGCACATGGGGAATTGCGGCGTGCCCTTCATGAACAGCACGACGTCCTCGGACTTCACTTCGGCATCGATACGGGCGTTGGCGTCGGACATGTTATTTCCTTTCGCTTCTTGCATAGGGTAGAAATTCAGCGGGGAACGCTTCCTGCGGTTCTGTCTTAAAATTAAAATTCGTCAGCAGCCAGCCTTCCGGCGAGTTTTTAAACGTGAACCTAAAATATAGATATGGGCTTTGATCAATCAGACCATACGTATAAACTATAATGACGCGTACAAATCCATTGAAGTCGACATCCGAGGCGATGCCATACATCTTCGAACTTTTCTTTTCGAATGGTATTAAATGAGGCGTAAGCGCAGCTTTTCCAGCAGGGTTGCCGACAGCCCTTCCAATGATTTCCGATACGGCTTCCGCTCCGGATGTCTCGAGCTGTTTGATAAAAGTCGTTGAGAATTGTGCGGGGTCTGCAATTGGGACTTGTGCTTGCTGAGCGATAGAAGTGGTGAGCGAGCTTACCAAGCCGGACAGGATTGTGATTGCGCTAAAAAAGAACTTACGCATCGCGCGGCATCCTATCGGGCGGCTACGGTCGTCAACGCCAGTGCATGAAGCACGCCACCCATGTTGCCCTTCAGAGCGCCATAGACCATCTGATGCTGCTGCACGCGGCTCTTGCCGACGAAGGCTGCCGAGGTGACGGTGGCGGAGTAATGATCGCCGTCGCCGGCAAGGTCCTTGATCTCGACGACTGCGTCCGGCAGCGCTGCCTTGATCATTGTCTCGATATCATGGGCGGCCATGGGCATTCGTCAGGGTCCCGGTGCGTTCAGGTGTTGAGCAGGGCTTCTTCGATCCGCGCGGCGATCGCCTTGGGCAATTCGGTCGATTGCACGGTCGCGCCGCCCTGCATCACAATAATCGATTGACCAGTTGGCGTGGTCTGGATCGCGATCACCGAAGCGGCGTCCACGAAGTTCGAGCCACCCATACTCTTGACCTCCAGCAACTTCATCGATCATGCGCCTTCCAATGAAACGGCCGGTGCCGCCATATAGGCCGGCATCCAGTGTTCGTGCGCCGATCTCAGTCCGGCAAAGGATATGGGCTTCTCGCCGACGATCGTCAACGTATCACCACCCGTAACGCCAAGCTCCATCGCAGGGACATGCCGGTCCCGCGCGGCTTGCAGAAGTTGGGCAGCCATTATCGCCGTGCAGGTGACGAGATAGCGGGCCTGATCCTCGCCGAACAGCACCGCATGGGCGTGGCCCTCCGGCAACGCCGTGATCGTGGCGCCGACACTGCCTGCCATGGCCATCTCGGCAAGTCCAACCGCTAGGCCGCCGTCGGAAAGGTCATGAACGGCGGTGACCGCGCCGGCGACGATCCAGGAGCGGACAAGATCGCCGTTGCGCCGCTCCAGCGTCAGGTCGACGGGTGGCGGCGCACCTTCCTCGCGGCCGCAAATCGTTGCCAGATATGAGGATTGCCCAAGCCAGCCTTGCGTCGCGCCGATCAGCAGGATCGACTCGCCCGGGGCCTTGAAGGCGATCGTCGCGTGGCGTGTCACGTCGGCGAGCACACCGACGCCGCCGATCGTCGGTGTGGGCAGGATGCCTTTGCCGTTGGTCTCGTTGTAGAGCGAGACATTTCCGGAAACGACGGGAAAATCGAGCGCCCGGCAGGCCTCGCCGATGCCCCTGATGCAACCGACGAGTTGTCCCATGGCCCCGGGACGTTCCGGATTGCCGAAATTGAGGTTGTCGGTGATCGCGAGCGGTGTCGCGCCCACGGCGGTCAGGTTACGCCAGGCTTCGGCCACGGCCTGCTTGCCGCCCTCGAACGGATCGGCCTCGCAGTAACGCGGCGTCACGTCCGCCGTCATGGCGAGGCCCTTAGGACCGTTCTCGATCCGGACGATACCAGCATCCCCGCCGGGGGTGATCACGGAATTTCCCAGGATCAAAGTGTCGTACTGCTCGTAAACCCAGCGCTTGGAGCAGAGATCTGGCGAGCCGATCAGCTTGAGCAAAGCCTCCGTATTCGCTAGAGGAGGGACAACATCAGCGGGTGCGATGACGGTCTGCTTGTGTGTCTCGACCCACGGACGATCGTATTCGGGTGCTTCATCCCCCATTTCCTTGATGGGCAGATCTGCGACAATCTCGCCCTGATGGCGAACGACGAAGCGCAAGGTATCCGTGGTCTTGCCGATGACCGCGAAATCGAGGCCCCACTTGCGGAAAATCGCCTCCGCCTCGGCTTCCTTGCCCGGAGTGATAACCATGAGCATGCGCTCCTGGCTTTCCGACAGCATCATCTCGTAGGCGCTCATGCCGTCCTCGCGGCATGGGACGGCGTCTAAATCGAGTTCGACGCCAAGATCGCCTTTCGCGCCCATCTCAACGGCCGAGCAGGTGAGACCGGCGGCACCCATGTCCTGGATCGCGTCGACGCAGCCCTTGGCCATGATCTCGAGGCAGGCTTCGAGCAGTAATTTCTCGGCGAAAGGATCGCCGACCTGCACGGTCGGGCGCTTTTCCTCGGATTTATCGTCGAATTCGGCGGAGGCCATGGTTGCGCCGTGAATGCCGTCGCGGCCGGTTTTCGAGCCCAGATAAACGATGAATTTGCCGATTCCGGTGGCTTTCGCGTAGAAAATCTCGTCCGTGCGTGCGAGTCCGACGGCCATGGCATTGACGAGAATGTTGCCATTATAGCGGCTGTGGAAGCCAGTGAGGCCGCCCACGGTGGGAACGCCGAAGGAATTGCCGTAGCCGCCGACGCCGGCCACGACGCCCGAGACCAGATGCCGGGTGCGCGGATGCTCGGGCGCGCCGAAGCGCAGGGCGTTGAGCACCGCGATCGGCCGCGCGCCCATGGTGAAGACATCGCGCAGGATACCGCCGACGCCGGTCGTAGCCCCTTGATAAGGCTCGATAAACGAGGGGTGGTTATGGCTTTCCATCTTGAAGACCACCGCCAGCCCGTCGCCGATATCGATGACGCCGGCATTCTCGCCCGGACCCTGGATCACCCATGGCGCCTGGGTCGGCAGGGTCTTCAGGTGCCGCTTCGAGGACTTGTACGAGCAATGCTCGTTCCACATGGCGGAGACGATGCCAAGCTCCGTCAGGGTGGGCTCGCGACCGAGGAGGTTCAGGAACCGCGCATACTCGTCGGGCTTCAGACCATGTTCCTCGACGAGTTCGGGGGTGATCTTGATCGAGTTCGGGATCACGCGGTGCCTCTCGCAAATCAGGCCGGCACGCTCGCGCCGGAGGAGCCATCTGGGGTGGGCAATAGCGGCTTGCGACCGGGGAAACAACGCCCGTTAACCGGATGTCGACAATTGGATTCAGAGTCGCGCAAGTTTTCACTGCTACTTCTCCGAGCAGAGCTACCATTGTCGCATCTGGGAAGGTTGCACACCATGCGTCGGATCAAGAATTTCGGCCGTGACGAATCGGGCGCTGTCTTCGTCCTGTTCGCGCTGGCATTGTTCCCCCTCCTCGGCCTGGTCGGCGCCGCCCTCGACTACTCCCGCACCTCTGCGGCGAAGGTCAGGCTCCAGGCCGCCGTCGATGCCGGCGTGCTGTTCGCGGCGCGCGACTCGTCCACGCTGACGGAAGCCCAGGTGCAGCAGCGCATAAAGGATGCCATCGTGGCCAATCTTGGCGGCAAGGTCGACATCCTGCCGTCCAATATCTCGGTGACGGTCAACCCACGCAACGTCACGGTCACAGCGACGACAGGCGTCGAGACGACGATCCTCAAGATCGCCGGATATGACAGCTTGCCGATCGTCGCCACGACGCAGGTCAAGTGGGGCACCAACGACATCGAGATCGCGCTGGCGCTCGACAACACCGGCTCGATGGGCCAATCCAACAAACTCAACGAACTGAAGAAAGCCCTCTGCGGCGATCAGACTTGCAGCAGCGCCAACCCGACATCAGGCTTCATCAAGGTGATGAAGGACGCAGCGACATATGACGGCCAGATCAAAATCTCGCTGGTCCCGTTCGATACCGGCGTCAGGATGCCCCAGAGCGTCCAAGACGATGTCAACGCCAACGTGGCCTCGATGACCACCACCACGTTCACCAGGACAGGCGCCGGCTATTGCGGTAGCAACCCGACGACCGCCAGGCGTTATTCCTGGTTCCGCTTCGCCGATCGCGACAAGGATACGACGGCAACGAACAAGAATGCCGCGAACGTCACGGTCGGCACCGGCTGCGGCGTCGGCCGGGCCGATCCGGCCACCTGGCAGGGTTGCGTCTGGGACCGGGATCAGACCGGCAGTAACGATGCCAATGACGTGCTGGCCTCGCCGGTCAGCTCGGAAAACATCAACAACCTGCATCCGGCCGTGAACTGCCGCTCGAACAACCTCGCCCGCATTTTGCCCCTGACCGACGTGCGCACAAACGCCGCGACCCTGGTGAATGCGATGAAACTGATGCAACCTTCGGGGAACACCAACCTGACGCCGGGCATTGCCTGGGGTCTGTCGACGCTGACGCCAAGCGCTCCCTTTACGGAGGGCAAGGCCCCTTCCGACACAGTCAAGAAGTTCCTGATCCTGCTGACGGATGGCGAGAATACCGAGAACCGCTTTACAAAGACGGCGAACTCGATCGATGCGCGCGCCCTCAATGCCTGCACGAACGTCAAGAACCAGGGCGTGACCGTCTATGCCATCCGGGTCATTAACGGCGACCAGGCGCTGCTCCAGGCTTGCGCGACGTCGATCTCTAACTATAAGGAAGTCGCCGACGCCTCAGCCCTGACGCCCGTGTTCGAGGCGATCGCCAAGGAAATCGGCGCCGTCCGTCTGACGAACTGACGGCGCATTCGAGGCTCGAATGCCTGGATGAGAACGGCCGGTCCTCGCGACCGGCCGTTTCCTTGTGGCGGTCTAGCCGCCCGCCTTGTCGCCGGTGCCGATCTCGATCGTGCCCAGGGCGTCCGCGAGCCTTGCCTTGGCGGAGCCCGGCGCCAGCGGCTTCTGCTGGCTTTCATGGGGCGCCCAGCCCGACAGCCAGACGATCTCGAAGGTCGCCCGCACGCGCCCGTCAGTATCGGCGAAGCGTTCGCCGTAGATGTCGGCCGCTCGCAGCAGGGTCGCGCGTCGCAGTGGCGTCCGGCGCCGGGCGAGCAGCGCGTTGCTCCAGCCCATGGCGCGCAGATCACGCATCAGGCCGAAGACCGTATCGTAGCGCACTGTGAGGACATCGCTGTCGATGACGGGCAGGGCAAAGCCGGCCCGCTGAAGAAGCGAGCCCAGATCGCGGATATCGGCGAAGGGCGCGACGCGGGGCGAGGCGCCGCCCTCGATCTCGGTTTCGGCGGCGAGAAAGGCCTGGCGAAGTTCGGTCAGGCTCTGGCCGCCGAGCAGGCAGCCGACGAACAGGCCGTCCGGCCGCAGGGACCGACGCAACTGCACCAGCAGACCCGGCAGATCGTTGACGCCCTGGAAGGCGAGCAGCGAGACGGCGAGGTCGAAGACGCCGGGAGCGAAGGGCAGCAGCTCGGCCTCGCAGATCACCGCCGCGCCCGGCCCCGACGAGGCGGCCCTGATCACCTCCGCCGCCCGCCCACCGCCCGCGAGCAGGCGCGCGGCCGCATCGGTCGGCGTGCCGAGGTCGAGCGCCCGGGAAAATTCCCTCAGGACAGCCTCCAGCCTGTCGCGCAGTTCGGCGGCGGCATGATCGACGAGGAAGCCGGCGAAGCCGGCGCGATGGGCGCGGGCCGCGCGTGCCCGCAGCAGACCGCTATCGAAAACGTGAGGTGCCGATGACATGGATGCGCTCCGGCGGCCGGGCTTTCGCAGCGCGCGGCGTTGGCATGTTTCGCGAAAGCCGGTCTAGACTGAAACGCAACGGAGCGGAACAACCATGTCGTGGCGTCACGATACGCGGGATTGGGCGGAAGGAGGCGTGGGCGAGGATCGACCGCCAGAGCCTCCGCGCCCTCCTGGCTTCATGGCGCGGGCCGGCCGGAACCTGTCGCGCGGCATCGAGCGCGGCTTGCGGCTGGTCTATCCTCCGGCTTGCGTCGCCTGCGGTGCCGCAACGGCGGATGTGCAGGGGCTCTGCGCCGGCTGCTGGGGGCGTATCGGCTTCATCACCGCGCCTTATTGCGAGCGTCTCGGCACGCCCTTCGCGATCGATCTCGGCGGGCCGTTGCATTCGCCGGCGGCGATCGCCGATCCGCCGGTCTTCGGGCGTGCCCGTGCCGTCTGCCGCTATGACGACGTGGCGCGCGAACTCGTGCACAAGTTCAAATATGGCGACCGGATGGAACTTGGCGTGGCGCTCGGGCGGATGATGGGCCTTGCCGGCGCCCACCTCCTGGACGAGGCCGACGTGCTGGTGCCGATCCCGCTCCACCGCGTCCGGATATGGACAAGGCGGTTCAACCAGGCCGCCGTGCTGGCGCGGATCATCGGTCAACCGCGAAAGCTGCCGGTGGCGTCACGCACGCTGGTCCGGGTCAAGCACACCCGTCCCCAGGTCGGGCTCAGCCGGCCGCAGCGGGCCGACAATCTGCAAGGCGCCTTCCGGGTCGCGGATGGCGGCCGAGCGGCCATCGAGGGCCGGCGCGTCCTGCTGATCGACGATGTGCTGACGACGGGCGCGACCGCCAACGCCGCCTCCCGCGTGCTGTTGCGGGCGGGGGCAGCCAAGGTCGACGTGCTGACCTTCGCCCGCGTCGTTGCGGCGGGTTGATCTTGCCCTATATGACAGACAATCACGATTGTGCGGACCGGTTGGTCCCAGGCGGAGGCTGAGCGTGAAACCGGTGACGATCTATACGACGGCCTGGTGCCCCTATTGCTCGGCGGCAAAGGACCTGCTGACCGCCAAGAAGGTGGCATTCCAGGAAATCAACATCGAGGGCCAGCCGGACCTGCGGCGAACCATGGTGGCGCGGGCGGGCGGGCGCACGTCGGTTCCCCAGATTTTCGTCGGCGAGACCCATGTCGGCGGCTGCGACGATCTCTATGCCCTGGAGGACGCGGCCCGGCTCGACGCCCTGCTCGCGTGAACGCCGGGACATGATCCGCTACGCCCTGACCTGCGACCGCGACCACGGCTTCGAGAGCTGGTTCCGGGATTCCGCTTCCTATGATTTCCAGCGTCGGCGGGGATTGCTGAGTTGCCCGCAGTGCGGCTCGCAGAAGGTCGATAAGGCGATCATGTCGCCCAGCATCGCCCGGCGCGACCGGGATGCGAGCCCGAGCGAGGGCGATCTCGCCGTCGAACGGTTGCAGGCGCCGGAGGGAATCGTCGCGCCGCCGGCGGCGGCCGCACTCGCATCGGTGGCGCTGCTGAACGACGAGGCGCTGGCGGTGCGGGCCCAAATCCGGGCCTTGCGCGCCAAGGTCAAGGAGAGCGCCGCCGATGTCGGCCTAGCCTTCGCGCAAGAAGCGCTGAAGATCCATCACGGCGAGGCCGATTCGCGCCCCATCTACGGTCAGGCGAGCCCGGATGAGGCTCGGATGCTGGCGGAGGAGGGCGTGCCGTTCCTGCCGCTGCCCATGCTGCCCGAGGACCGGAACTAGGCCGGTTTTTCGGCCGTCAGCATGTAGTTGACGTCGGTGTCGCGCGAGATCGACCAGCGGTCGGCCAGCGGGTTGAAGACCACGCCGGTGCGGGCGGTGACGTGAAGGCCGTTGGCTGTGATACGGCCGGCGAGTTCGTCGGGCGTCACGAATTTCTGCCAGTCATGGGTGTCGCGCGGCAGCCAGCCGAGGATGTATTCGGCCCCGACGATGGCGAGCGCCCAGGCTTTCAGGGTGCGGTTCAGCGTCGCCATGACGAGCAGCCCGCCCGGCTTCACGGCCCTAGCCAATGCTTCGACGAAGGCATCGACATCGGCGACGTGCTCCACCACCTCCATCGCCAGCACGATGTCGAAGCGCGCGCCGTCCGCCACCAGATCCTCGATGGTGGCGCGGCGATAGTCGACGGCGACGCCCGATTGTGCCGCGTGGAGCCTGGCGACCTCGATATTGGTGGCGGCCGGATCGAGGCCGGTGACAGTCGCGCCAAGTCGGGCGAGGGGCTCGCTGAGGACGCCGCCGCCGCAGCCGACATCGACCAGCGACAGGCCTTCCAGCATGCCGAGCTGCCTAGGATCGCGGCCGAAACGGGCGCAGGCCGCATCGCGGATATGGCCAAGACGCACGGGGTTGAACTTGTGCAAGACGGCCATCGGCCCCGACGTGTCCCACCAGGTGCGGGCGATGGCGTCGAACCGCGCGACTTCCGCCGGATCGATCGTCGAGGTGGCTGTCTTCCCGATCGGATTCATCAGATGGCCCGCCTTCGCCTAAAGGCCCGCTTCTGCCGCGTTGACAGGCGGGCCGTGCCCGTTCATCTACACCCGCCCGCGCCAGAGGGCGAGGGCGACGTTTCGTCCTGCCTCCTACCCGTCAATCCCAGAGGATACCGGCTTTTCAGATGTCGCGCCTTGTCATGAAATTCGGCGGCACGTCGGTGGCGTCCGTCGAGCGGATCAGGAACGTCGCCCGCCACGTCAAGCGCGAATACGAGGCCGGCCACGAGGTCGCGGTCGTGGTCTCGGCCATGTCGGGCAAGACCAACGAACTCGTGGGCTTCTGCCGCGAAGTCGCGCCGATCTTCGATCAGGCCGAATACGACGTGGTGGTGGCCTCGGGCGAACAGATCGTCTCGGGCCTGCTCGCCATGGTGCTGAAGGACATGGGCCTGCCCGCGCGCTCCTGGCAGGGCTGGCAGATTCCGCTGCTGGGCTCGGAGGCGCATGGCTCGTCGCGCATCGTCGATGTCGAAGGGGCCAATATCCTCAAGGGCTTCGCGGAGCGCCGCGAAATCGCGGTCTGCTCCGGCTTTCAAGGGGTCCACCGCGAAAGCGGGCGGATCGTCACGCTCGGGCGTGGCGGCTCGGATACCAGCGCGGTGGCGCTTGCCGCAGGCCTGAAGGCGGGGCGCTGCGACATCTACACCGACGTCGACGGGGTCTATACCTCCGATCCGCGCATGGTCACCAAGGCCCGGCGGATGGACAAGGTCTCGTTCGAGGAAATGCTGGAGATGGCCTCGCTCGGCTCCAAGGTGCTCCAGGTGCGCTCGGTCGAGATCGCCATGGTGCACAAGGTGCCGACCTATGTGCGCTCCTCCTTCGACGACCCCGACAGCCCCAATCCCGGCACGCTCATTTGCGACGAGGACGACATCGTGGAACAGCAGATCGTGACAGGCATCGCCTATTCCAAGGATGAGGCGCAGTTGACCCTGCGGCGCGTCGCCGACAAGCCGGGCGTCGCCGCCGCCATCTTCGGCCCGCTGGCGGACGCCAACATCAATGTCGACATGATCATCCAGGTCGTGTCCGACGACCAGGCGACGACGGACATCACCTTCACCGTGCCGACCGCCGATTACGAGCGGGCGAAGGCGCTGCTCGAATCCCGCCACGCCGACATCTCGTATCAGGCGCTCCAGGGCGCGACCGATGTGGTCAAGGTCTCGGCCATCGGCATCGGCATGCGCAGCCATGCCGGCGTCGCCTCCAAGGCCTTCCGGGCGCTGGCGGAAAAAGGCATCAACATCCGCGCCATCACCACCTCGGAGATCAAGTTCTCGGTGCTGATCGATTCGGCCTATACCGAGCTTGCCGTGCGGACGCTGCATTCGCTCTACGGGCTGGACAAATCGGCCTGACCGGCCGGCGGCCGCTCAATAAAGCGGCTGCAACTGAAGCCCGGGAATGCGAAAGGGACCGACCTGAACGCGTCCGTCCCGGAAGACGATCGCAGGCAGCGGTTTCAGGTCCGGATCGGTGCTCGCGCCTGTGTTCGGTGCGGCACCGCGCCCGCCCAAGAGCCCTCCCAGATTGCCAAGGCCGCCAAGGCTCCCCAAGGGAATGCCGGCGATGCGGTCGATGCCGGCGGCCGAGGCATCCAGCCGGCCGCTGACGCGCCGCAGGTCGTCGAGGGTGAATTCGCCGCGCGTCTCAAGGCGGCCCGTGCCCTTGCGGATGCCGAGCCGGCCGATTTCGAGCTGGCCGCCGTTCTTGCGCCACAGATCGATGTTCTCCGGCCGCAGGCCCGCCAGAAGCGGCGTCGAACGGGTGAGGCTGGCGTCGAGATCGATGTCGGCCGCGGCGACATTGCCGGCGAGGCGATCGAGCAGGGGCAGCACGGCGCCACGCGCGATCAGGACCAGATCGACGACCGACTGATCGAGGGGGCGGGTGGGGCTGCGGCGAGTATGGACTTCGAGCGTCGAGGCGCGAAAGGGCGTTTCGCCCAGCCATTCGAGCTGCGGTTCGGTGATGAACGTCGACAGCCGGTCGAGGCCGAGGCCGCTGAGGAAAAGGCTCGATTCGAGCTTCTCCCAGTTCAGGGTGCCAGTGGCGCCGTCGGGCTGGGTGACGCGGCCGGGGCCGCCTAGACGGGCGATGATGTGCTGCGGATTGTAGACCTGCGCCACGATTTCGAGCGGCCCGGTCGCGACCGTCAGCGCGCCATCCGCCCGGCGCGCCGCCAGGGATAGACCCGAGCAGCGCAATTCGAAGCGGAAGGGATAGCCGCCGATGCGCCGGTCGGCGCAGGTCCAGTCCCGTCCCAGCGCGCTTTCGCGAATGAGAAGGGTGTCGAGCGCGGCCTCGGCGCGGGCGCTGGCCTGATACCAGAAGATCGACCAGCCGATGGCCAGGGCGCCAAGCGCGACGAACGGGCCGAACAGCCAGGCTCGGGATCGGCGAGGGGAGGAGCGACGGGAGGGGCTCGGCGGGCTCATGGTGGCGGCGGTCCTGAAATCGAGACGCGGGCGCATCCTGGTGGCGCGATGGCGGTCACGATGGCAGATTCGCATGATGTCCGTGGCGCCCGCAAGGCATGCGCATGCACGCTGGCGCGATGGACCGAATTTTGCCAGAGATCGAACGCTGCCAGCCTTACATCATGCCGCCTTACATCATGCCGCCTTGTATCATCGCGACCGAATGCCAGACTTTAGACAGGACCGGAACCGAAATGAATCCTGCCGACGATCTCTGGGTTTTCGGATACGGCTCGCTGCTGTGGCGGCCGGGTTTCGATTTCGAGGAGAAGCGCGCCGCCCGGCTCGGCGGCTTTCACCGCTCGCTCTGCGTCTATTCGCACGTGCATCGCGGCACGGCGGAGCAGCCGGGCCTCGTGCTCGGCCTCGATCGTGGCGGCTCGTGTCGCGGACTGGCGTTTCGGGTGCTGGCGAGGAACGCAAGTGCGACCGTCGCCTATCTGCGTGAGCGCGAGCAGGTGACGAGCGTCTATCTGGAACGGATCGTGTCGGTGCGGTTCGATGACGGGCGCTCGGTTTCGGCGCTGACCTATGTCGTCGACCGGCGGCATGGACAATATGCGGGCCGGCTGCCGGCGGACGATCTCTTGAAGTTCATCCGGCAGGGCGTCGGCCAATCCGGCGCCAATCCGGAATATGTGTTGCGCACCAGCGAGCAGTTGACTGCGCTCGGCATCCGCGACCGCACCTTGCGAGACCTCGCCGCCGCCCTCGCCTGAGCGGCGGCGCGTCCCAGCCGATCAGACGTCCGGGGTCAGGTCGATCAGGGCGCGGCGGCGTTCGGCCGGGCCTTCAGCCAGCAGGTGGACATGGATTTCGGTGGCGCCGGCATTGACCGCCGCGTCGCGCCAGCGGGTCAGCGCCTCCTCGACGCCGAAGGGACCGCTGTCGCGAGCGGCGATGATACGCCGGTCGGCCGTGACCGCCAGCATCACGCCATCGGGGAATCCCATCGCGGTCTCGTCCATCGCGGCGAAGATCGAGGCGACGTAACGCCGGCCCGAGCGGCCGCGCCAGGCGGTGAACCGACGCTCGCCCACGGACGCCCCGCGAAAGGGCATCTCCTGCACGGGTGGCATCAGGCGAAAGCCCGTCTGCACGGGGCGGGCGGGAGCGGAGGCGTGGAACGAGAGGGCTGCGGCCGACATCGTATTCTCCTGTGTTCTGTGTATGTTCTAAAACGATACAAGAACAAAACATGATCACGGTCAAGCTTTTTCGGTGGATATCGCGTTTCCGCGGCTTGCGGGCCTTAGATGCGTGGTCGCCCTCGGCGGTTCGCTTCGTCAGCCCTTCGACCGGCCAAGCTCGGCGCGGCCCAATTCGAGCAGCCGGTCGCTCGTGGTCTCGATCCTGTCCTGCAAGGTCTCGATGAAAACCTGCTTGTCCAGGCCCGGGGGAATGGGCGCGAGGATCTCGACGCGGATCGTTCCTGGACGGCGCAGGAACTTGCGGCGCGGCCAGTAGAGGCCGGAATTCAGCGCCACCGGCACGCAGGGCACGCCAAGCTCGGCGTAGATATGCGCGACGCCGAACTTGTAGGAGGGCGGCGCGCCGACGGTCCGGCGGGTGCCCTCGGGGAAAATGATGAGCTGACGGCCGTTGCCGCTGACTTCCTCGCGGGCGCGCTCGGTCGCGAGCATCAGCGCCCGCGAGCGCGCCCCCCGGTCGACCGGGATCATCCGGGTCTTGAGCAGGGACCAGCCGAAGAACGGCAGCCAGGTCAGTTCGCGCTTCAGGATGAACACCGGCCGCGTGAACACGGTGAGCAGGGCGAAGGTTTCCCAGAAGGACTGGTGCTTGCCGGCGACGATGATGCCACCCTCCGGGATGTTCTCCAGGCCGACGATCTCGTAGCGCGTGCCGCAGATGACCTTCATCAGCCAGAGCGAGGTGCGGCCCCACAGCACCGCGACGCCGATCATGGCGCGCGGCGGCATGAGATAGGTCGGGATCGTCACAACCAGCCAGAACACGAGATTGGCGTAGAACACGACATTATAGACGAGGGAGCGCAGCATCAGCATGGCGCAGGACAAAGCCTGCCCGCGCGCCGCCGTCAAGATCGATCCAGGCCGGGACGAGGGCCGTCAGGACCGGATTCGCGCGACCCGCGAGGAAGCCAAGGCGGGTTCGGACAGGGAGTCACGATCATCCCGCACGCTCTGGGCCTTGGGCGCGACCGGCTTGCGGCCGCCGCTGAGCAGCCAGATCGGCGCGGTTTCCGGATCGGCTTCGATCCGCGAGCGCAGCCAGGCAGCGAGATATTTCGTATATTCGACGGCGATCAGGCGGGCGGCGGCGGGATCGTGCCACCAGTGGCGCGTCGTCGTCATCTCGTTGGCGACGGGATGGCCGATGAGTCGCACCTGGGGCATGGCATGCCTGAATTCCAGCATGGTGCGCGGCAGGTGATAGTTCGAGGTGACGACGACGAGCGAATCGAAGCCGTTCGCCTTGGCCCAACGCCGCGCCTCGATGGCGTTGCCGATGGTGTTGCGCGCCCGGTGATCGAGATCGACACAGCAGGCGAGCAGGCTGCGCCCGGCCGGGTTCAGGCGGCCGAGTTCGTCGCGGCCGGTGCGTTCGTTGACGCCGCTGATCAGCAGGCGCTTGCCATGGCGCGATTGCAGCAGATCGATGGCGTCACCGATCCGGTTCGAGCCGCCGGTCAGGGCGACGATGGCATCGGCTGGCCGGGGTGGGACCTCGTTGCGGGCCGTCACCACCTGGGCAAACCACGCGTAGCCGCCAAGGAACAGCCCCGCGAGCACCGCCGCGCAGGCCAGGAGGGCGCGGAGCGCCAGTCGCCGTTTCCGCACGGGTTTCAATGTCGGGACCCGGTCATCTCGATATGTCCGTATCGTCAGGCTTCCCGGCCGGAGCCGTCGGCCCGCGGACCCTGGCAAGGTGGCATCAGGCCGTTCCCGATGCAAATCGGTTATTCAGGCAATCTGGCAGAAGCGCGGCGACGAAACGGCTGTCGCGGCCGAAAACCGTGGCTCCTTGAAGCCAGCGCCGACGCCTCGCCTCAGCCGATGGCGGCAAGATAGCGCCGCACGGCGATGCGCGACACCAGCCCCGAGATCGCCGCGACGACGACGGCGACGAGGATCACCGCCAGATAGCCGGCCCAGCCGATCTCGAAGGCGCCGAACAGCGCCTGCAACTGCTCGCCGCCCGGACCGGTGTTCCAAGCCGAACTCAATATGCCGAGGATCGCCACCGTCAGCAGCGCCGCCCCCGCGCCGATCGCGCCGCCCTTCAGCCCGAGCATGGCGAAGCGGTTCTGGAACTCGCGGGCGATGAAGGCGTCATCGGCACCCACCAGATGCAGCACCTCGACGCTGTCGCGGCTGCCGGCCATGGCGCCGCGCGTGGCGAAGGCGACGGCGAGCGCGGCCGCCGCCAGCACCAGCAGCACGACGCCGAGACCGGCCGCGACCACCGTCGTTGCCATCGTCGAGATGCGCGCCATCCACATCCGGTGATCGTCGAGGCTGGCGACGGGTACCTCGGCTCTCAGCGCCTGGCGCAGGATCGAAAGGTCGGGACGCGGCGCCGCTGCCAGACGCAGCGTGACGAGACGCGGCACGGGCAGCTCCCCCAGATCGAGTCCGGTGCCGAGCCAGGGCTCCAGCAGCCGGTCGGATTCGGCCTTGGGCACGGCGCGCGCCTCCTCCACCCCCGGCACCGCGCGGGCGAGGGCGACGGCGCGGGCGACATCGGCCTCGATATCGCGGCGGGGATCGGGACGGATCTGGATCGTCATCTCGTTGGAAACGGCGCCGCGCCACTGCGACGAGGCATTGCCGACCATGATCGCCGCCCCGGCGCTGAGCGCCGCCAGGAAGGTCAGGATCGCGATCACCGCGACGAGGGCCCGGCTCGCCGCCGAATCGACCGGCACCAACGGCCGCTCGCGCTTGAGGTTGGCCGGAATCAGGCCGTAACCTTCAGGTTCTTGAAAATCCCGGTGCGGGTCGGGATCGGTGTCATGGCCGTGATATGGGTCGGCGTCCCTGGATTCATCGCTTTCCCAGCGCGCGTCCGTAACCTCGTCGCCATGGCGCCACGCGCCGTCAGGTCCGTTCTCGTCCGAGCCCGCACCGGAACCCGCGCCCGAACGCGCCACCTTCGATTCGTCGCGCGGCTTCATGCCGGTCTGCCGCTCATCGGACCCGTTGCCTCAAGATCGCGTCGCTCCCCGGAAACACGTGTGAAACCCTAGCCGTCGACATGAAGCCGGCCGTCGGCGATGACAAGGCGCCGCGCATCATACTGGTCCATCAAGGGCAAATCATGGGTGGCGATGACGACGGCTGTGCCAAGGCTCTGCAATTCGATGAAAAGCCGCAGGAGCTTGCGCCCCAGCGTCGGGTCGACATTGCCGGTGGGCTCGTCGGCGAGCAGCAGTTCGGGCCTCGTGATCAGCGCCCGGGCGATCGCCGCACGCTGCTTTTCACCGCCCGACAGCACGGGTGGCAGCACGTGCATCCGGTCGCCGAGGCCCACCCAGCGCAGCAGCTCGATGACTTCGGGGCGATAGCTCGCCTCATCCTTGCCGACGACGCGCAGCGGCAGCGCCACATTCTCGTAGACGGTCAGGTGGTTGAGCAGGCGGAAATCCTGAAAGACGACGCCCATCCGCCGCCGCAGGCCCGACAGGGTCGCGGAGGTCATGCGCGTCACGTCGGTGCCGAACAGGCTGACCAGGCCGCGCGTGGGTTTGAGCGACATCAGCACGAGACGCAGCAGGGTCGTCTTGCCCGCGCCAGACGGCCCGGTGAGATACTGGAACGAGCGCGGCTCGATGGTGAAGGTCAGGTCCTTCAGGACCTCGGGACCCATCCCGTAGCGCAGGCCGACATTCTCGAAGGTCACCAGGCTCACGCGCGACAATCTCCTGTTCCGGCGTTTCTTCACCGGCTGTTAACGATGCTGGCGTCCAATGCGCTGCGAAGCGCTGCCTGCAGCAGTGGCCCCATATTCAACTGATTCGCCATGCTCATCGTCTGCCCATCCTGCACAAGCCGCTACGAGATCGATCCGGCGAAGCTGGGGCCGGACGGGCGCAAGGTCCGTTGCCCGTCCTGCGCCTTCGAGTGGCATGCCCATGGCGCGGGCACCCCGATGGCGCAGGCGTCCACAAAAGGGGACGACAAGCCCTCGATGCGGCCCGACCAGACGGCACAGGATTTCGTCGCCGAGGAATGGGCGCGGGCGGCGGCAAGCGACCGGGCGGTGGACGAGGCCCTCGCGCGGGAAGCGGCCGTGGCGGAGGCCAGCGATGGTCCAGTGCCGGAGGCCGATGTCAGCCGCGACGAGGACGAGCGCGAACCTGACACCGGCCCCGCGCCGACCGCGGCGCGATCGAAATGGGGCGGCAAGAAAGCCGCCCGTCCCCGTCGGGTGAACCTGTCATTCCTGAAATGGCGTCCGCGCAATCCCTTTCGGTGGCGTTTGCCCTGGCCGGCCGGCTTCCTCGCGGCCATGGTTTCACCTGGCTCGATCGTGATCGCCGGTCTGATCGTGCTGTCGGCCATCGTCATCCAGCGCCGCGCCGTCGTTCAGACGATGCCGCAGATGGCGACGCTGTTCGACATGATCGGCCTGCCGGTCAATCTGCGCGGCCTCGAATTCGAGCGGGTCCAGACCGAATTGCTGGAAGACGCGCAGGGCCGCTACCTGATCGTGCAGGGCGAAATCCGCAATGTCGCCGGAAACGCCGTGCCGCTGCCGCCGATCGAGATCGTCATTCAGGACGGGGGCGTCAAGTCGCTCTACACCTGGACGACGGAGCCACCGAAATCCGCCCTGGGGCGGGGCGATACCGCCGCGTTCCGCACTCGCCTCGCCTCGCCGCCGCTGGGCGGCGTCAATATCGCGGTGCGGTTTGCCAGCGGCGGAAAGTCCGCGCTAAACTGAGCTCCGGCATGGTCGCGCGGGCGGCGCTCACGAGCAGCCGCCAGCCGGAACCGGGGCCGCAGGCCTGGTCGTCGGACCGGGGAATCCACAAGGCAGGGGCACGATGATCCAGCACCAGCGTATTCGCGTGCTCTACGACGCGGCGACCATCGCCACGCGCAATGACGAACTCGCCGCGGAAATCGCCCTGGCGCAGCCGGTGAACCTGCTCGTCGTCGCCGTGCTCAAGGGCAGCTTCATGTTCGCCGCCGATCTCATTCGCGCGATGCACCGGGCCGGGATGGAGCCGCAGATGGAATTCGTGCATCTGTCGAGCTATCGGGCCGGCACGGTGTCCTCGGGGCAGGTGGAAATCCTGCGCGACGTCCAGAGCGACGTGCGCGGCCGCGACGTGCTGCTCGTCGACGACATCCTGGAATCCGGCCGCACGCTCGCCTTCGCCAAGGATCTGCTCGCGGCTCGGGGTGCGGCTCGGGTGATGTGCGCCGTGCTGCTGGAAAAGCCCGACAAGCGCGCCGTCAGCATCGATGCGGAATTCGTCGGGTTCCAGTGCCCGGATTATTTCGTCGTCGGGTACGGCATGGATGTCGCCCACGCCTGGCGGCAATTGCCCTATGTCGGCGTCATCGAAACCGGCGAGCAGCCGACCTTCGACGGAATGTGACGCATGGCCCGGATTCTGGTGGTCGAGGATGAAGAGCCGGTGCGCGCCCTCGTGGCGCGCGGCCTGATGCTGGACGGACACGATGTCGTCACGGCGAGCGACGGCGGCGAGGGACTCGACATGCTGGTGGCGGAAGAGGGCCGCTTCGATCTGCTGCTGACCGATATTCGGATGCCGATCATGGATGGGATCGCCCTTGCCCTGGCGGCGAAACGCGATTTTCCCGACCTGACGATCATCCTGATGACGGGCTACGCGGAACAGCGCGAACGGGCCAAGAGCCTGGAAACGATCGTCTCCGAGGTGCTGACCAAGCCCTTCGCCCTGGCCGATCTGCGGGCCACGGTGCTGCGGGTGCTGGATATCTGAAGGCGTGGCGGCTACCGGTTAAGCCACCACAGGCTGATGTTCAGAACCGTCGCATAGGACACCCAGACCGCGTAGGGCACCAGCAGCATGGCCGCCATCCGGTCGAGCGGGCGGAAGGCGACGATGGTGAGCACGATCAGGGCCAGAAACGGCACGATGACGGCAAGGCCGAGGCCGGGGTTTTCCATGCCGAAAAAGGCGATGGACCAGGCTGGATTGAGCAGAAGCTGGGCATAGAACACCACCAATGCCGAATTGCGGCCGGGCGTATCGGAGCGCAGGGTCCAGATGCGATAGACCGAATAGGCCATCATCGCGAACAGCAGGGTCCAGACCGGACCGAACAGCCAGTTCGGCGGGTTGAAGGCCGGCTTGACCAGGGAGGCATACCAGCCGGCGATCTTGGGCATGGTCGCGGCATTGCCGATCAGCGAGGCGGCGACGATGGGAAGGACGGCAAGGGCCACGAGCCCGAGGCGGCTGCCGAAGCTCAAGTCCCGCGGACGCATCCCCTGTGAAGCGGGGACGTCCGGGGAGGAGAAGCCGTCCCGGGTGATAATGTCGCCTCTTGCGTGGGAGACAACGCCCCGCGCCGAATTCCGGTCTTGCTTGCTGCCATGACGATGCATCAGATGATTTTTCCGTTCACCGAAAGACAATACATGTCAGATGCTCTTGTTCCACCCGCTAAATCCGTCACGCCCTGGTCCTCTCGTAGCATGACGGCACAGGCCCTTGGAAAAATCGATCCGGCGACGCGCGCCGTCGTGCCGCCGATCCATGTCGCGACGACCTATATTCGCGACGCGGACAATGGCTATTCCTCAGGATTTATTTATGGCCGCCCCGACAACGAGACGACCCGCGAGGCCGAAAGCGTCATCGCCCTGCTGGAGGAGGCCAAGGCCGGCGCCCTGCTGTTCGGCTCCGGCATGGCGGCGGCGACGGCGGTGTTCCAGGCCCTTGATCCCGGCGATCACGTGGTCGCGCCCAAGGTCATGTACTGGGCCCTGCGCAACTGGCTGCTGACCGAGGCGACGCGCTGGGGGCTGCGGGTCGATCTGGTCGAGACCGACGATCTGGCGCAGCTCGAAGCCGCGATCCGCCCCGGACAGACCAAACTTGTCTGGCTCGAAACCCCGTCCAATCCGCTCTGGACCATCACCGACATCGAGGCGGCGGCCAAGCTCGCCCATGCGGTCGGCGCGAAGCTCGCGGTGGATTCCACCTGCGCCTCGCCGTTCCATACTAGGCCGCTCCAGCTTGGCGCCGACATCGTCATGCACGCGGCGACGAAAATCCTGAACGGCCATTCCGACGTGGTCGCGGGCGCGCTCGCCGCGCGGGAGGACGACGCACTTTGGAACCGGATCAAGACGATCCGCAAGGGGCAGGGCGCGATCCTGGGGCCGTTCGAGGCCTATCTGCTGATGCGCGGGATGCGGACCTTCCATCTGCGGGCCGAGCGGCAGGCGAAAAGCGCGATGGAGCTTGCCCTGCGGCTTTCGGCTCACCCCAAAGTGGCGCGCGTGCTCTATCCCGGCCTGCCGCAGCATCCCGGACACGATGTCGCGGCACGGCAGATGGAAAACGGCTTCGGCTTCATGATGTCGGTGCAGTTCACGGGCGGCGAGACGGCGGCGGTCGCCACGGCGGCGAAGGTGGCCTTGTGGAAGCGCGCGACCTCGCTCGGCGGCGTCGAGAGCCTGATCGAGCATCGCGCCTCGATCGAGGGGCCGGGCTCGCCCTGCCCGCCCGATCTCCTGCGCCTCTCGACCGGCACCGAGGACGTGGACGACCTCTACCGCGATCTGGACGAGGCCATGGGCGGCTGACGGGCCATGAGGGGCTGATCAGCCCTCGATCAGGCGCTTTCCTCGATCAGCCGCCTTGCGATGACCTGCGCCTGGATTTCGGCCGCGCCCTCGAAGATGTTGAGGATGCGGGCGTCGCAGAGCACGCGGCTGATGGCGTATTCGAGGGCGAAGCCGTTGCCGCCGTGAATCTGGAGGGCGTTGTCGGCGGCGGCCCAGGCGATGCGGGCGGCGAGCAGCTTCGCCATGCCGGCCTCGACATCGCAGCGGCGCTCGGCATCCTTCTCGCGGGCGGCGGAATAGGTGAGCTGGCGGGCGATGAGGATTTCGGCCGCCATCATCGCCAGCTTGTCGGCAATGCGCGGGAATTCGACGAGCTTCTTGCCGAACTGGACGCGCTCCTCGGCATATTTCAGCCCGAGATCGAAGGCCGATTGGGCGACGCCGACGGCGCGGGCCGCCGTCTGGATGCGCGCCGCCTCGAAGGTCTGCATCAATTGCTTGAAACCCTGGCCCTGGACGCCGCCGAGCAGGTTCGCGGCCGGGACCTCGAAGCGATCGAAGGCGAGTTCGTATTCCTTCATGCCGCGATAGCCGAGCACCTCGATCTCGCCGCCCGTGAGACCCTCGACCGGAAAGGGCTCGGCATCGCTGCCGCGCGGCTTGGCCGCCAGCAGGATCGAGAGGCCGCGATAGCCCGGCGCGTCCGGATCGGTGCGGACCAGCACGGTCATCACGTCGGCGCGCACGGGATGGGTGATCCAGGTCTTGTTGCCGGAGATTTTCCAGACCGCCGCCTCGCCCTCGCCCTCAAGCACCGCCCTGGTGCGGAGCGAGGCGAGATCGGAGCCGGTGTTCGGTTCGGTGAAGACGGCGGTGGGCAGGATTTCGCCCGAGGCGAGCTTCGGGAGCCACTCGGCCTTCTGCTCAGGCGTGCCGCCGCAGAGGATGAGTTCGGCGGCGATCTCGGAGCGGGTGCCGAGCGAGCCGACGCCGATATAGCCCCGCGACAGTTCCTCCGAGACGACGCACATCGAGACCTTGGTCAGGCCCATGCCGCCATATTCCTCCGGGATCGTCAGGCCGAAGACGCCGAGTTCGGCCATCTGTGCGACCACCGTCATGGGGATGTAGTCGTTCTTCAGATGCCATTCATGGGCGTGGGGCAGGACCTCGGCCGCGCAGAACCGACGCATCTCGGAGCGGATCGCTTCCAGCGTCTCGTCGAGACCGGGATCGCCGACATGGCCGAGCGCCTGCGCGTGGCGGGCGCATTCGATCAGCCTGGCGCGATTGTCGGGCGTGCTGCCTTCCGCGATCAGGGCTTCCACGGCCGGAGTGCGGGCGGCGGCGATCACTTTTTCCGGCAGCCCGAAGGCGGACAGGCGGACGATTTCGCCCTGGCTCATGGGGATGCCGCCAAGGATCTGCGCCGCGTATTCCCCGGCACCGACCCGGACGCAAAGATCCTCGATCTCGCCGAAGCGGCTCTCCGCCGTCAGCCGCTCGCCGTAGGTGCCAAGTTCGCGCAGGGCCGCGACATAGGTCGCGAGCCAGGCGAGGCCATGGGCGGCATGCTGCTCGGCGTCGAGTTTTGCCGCCGAGACCTTGCCGTCGACCACGATCTTCCGCCGCATGGCGTCGAGGGCCTGGCGCAGCAGCGATTCGAAGGCCGGAAGCGCGGCCTGGACGAGATGCGTCGCGTCCGGGGCCGGCTCGGGTTTCGAGGCCCGTGCGGCGCTGGTGGCGGTGGCGCTCATGATGGCTCTCCGGTAATGCGTGGCGGTAGATATTGCGACGCAGCATAATCCCGCCGGACGCAAAGACAAAACCCGACTTTTGCCGGGTGCGGCAATCTGCGCCGAGGAGCTATTTTCGAACGGCCAGCGCGACGCCGAGCACGGTGAGGCTCATGCCGGCGATCTGGATGAGCGACAACGTCTCGCCGAACAGCAGCCAGGCTTCCAGCGCGACCGCCGGGGGGATCAGGTAGATCAGCGTCGCGACCCGCGACACCGCGCCTTTCCGGATCATCATCAGCATCAGGCCGATGGCGCCGAGCGACAGCGCGACGACCGACCAGAGCAGCACCAGCACCATGGTCGTGTTCCAGGTGATGACGAGGTTTTCCGTAGCCAGTGCCACGGGCAGCGTCACGAGGATCGCGCCGAGATACTGTAGCGCCGTGACCGTGCGCAGGTCGCCCATGGCGATGAAGCGCTTCTGGTAGAAGCTGCCGAATGTCACCGAGATCATCGCCACGATATTGACCAGTACCGGAACGAGCACGCCCCAGAGCGCGGTCGGCGCGACATTGGCGATCTTGGGATGCAGCACCAGGGCAATGCCGGCGAAGCCAAGGATGATGCCGCCCCAGCGCGCCAGGGTAATGCGTTCGCCAAGCAGGGCGGGGGCGAGCATGGCGGTGAGGATCGGCTGGAGCGCCGCGATCAGGCCGGAAATACCGGCCGGCAGACCGTGCCGGACGGCCCACCAGACGCCGCCGAGATAGAGCCCGTGCAGCAGCACGCCGGAGAGGACCGCGTGGTTCCAGTCGGCGCGGCGCAGGGGCCACTGCGCGCCGCTCGCAAGCGAATAGCCCGCCACGAGTACGCCGGCGCAGGCATAGCGCACGCACAGGAAGGTCAGCGGATCGGCATAGGGCGCGGCATAGCCGGCGACGACCCAGCCCGTCGACCAGATCAGCACGAAAACCAGGGGCGCGAGACGCAGGAAGATGCTGGATTCGGCCATGGGATCAATCGGTTCGTGCCGAGGGAGTGTGTTGCGTCAGATAGACTGGACGCAATGCCTTGTCGCCTTCAGCAATGACAGTGCAGGCTTGCGCAACCTGCGTGTCCTGCCATGGTGGCGCAAATGGTGCCGTCCTGACCGGTGCCGACCTCGCCGCTCGCCGGAAAGTCGCTCTTGTCCCGCCTTGCTTCCGTTCCCGGTATCGCCTTCCAGCGTTTCGTCGCCCATGACGGGTGGGCCATCGCCAGCCACATCGCGCTTTCGGTGCTGATGTCCCTGTTTCCGTTCCTGATCATCATCACGGCGCTGGGCGGCCTGTTCGGCTCGCAGACGGTGGCGGACGAGGCGGCGGCGCTTATTCTGGAAGCCTGGCCCCGTGAGGTCGGCGAGCCCATCGCCCGCGAGTTGAGTTCGGTGCTGACCGGTATCCGGGGCGATGCGCTGACGCTCGGTGCGATCCTGGCGCTCTATTTCGCATCGAGCGGAGTCGAAAGCCTGCGGATCGGGCTCAACCGCGCCTATGAGGCCTATGAGTGGCGGGCATGGTGGCATACGCGGCTGGAATCGATCCTCTATGTGATCGGCGGCGCGGCGGCGATGCTGGCTTTCGCCCTGTTGGTCGTGCTGGGGCCGCTGCTCGGGCGTCTGGCGATCAAGTGGGTGCCGGCGCTGGAGCCCTTCGGCGTGACGCTGGCGATCCTGCGGATCGGGGTCGCGACCGTGCTGATCGTCGCGGCGCTGGTGATGGCCCATGGCGTGCTGGCGGCGGGCGAGCGCTCCTTGCGCCAGATCCTGCCCGGTCTCGCGGTCACGCTGGCCTTCTGGCTCATGCTCGGCATCGGCTTCGGCCATTACCTTGAAAGTTTCGCGGTGGCCTATGTCACCACCTATGCCGGCCTCGCGACGGCGATGGTGGCGCTGGTGTTCCTGTACTGGCTGGCGGCGATCTTCCTCTATGGCGCGGAACTGAACGCGGCCCTGATGGACGCGCGGCATCCGAAGCAGGATTTGATGCCGTTCCTGTCCGTGTGAAGTTCCGTCATTGCGAGCGGAGCGAAGCAATCCAGCTTTCGGGAGCGCACTCTTCTGGATTGTTTCGCTCCGCTCGCAATGACGGTGGCGGTTCTGCAAATGTCGTGGTTATGGGTTCCGGGTTCATCGCGATGCGATGCCCCGGAATGACAGTGGTGTTGTGTGCCTCAGGCCGCCAGGCCTTCCATCCGCATCAGCGCGGCGAAGTGTTTTTCGGCCTGGTAGACGAGCACCTGACGCCACTCGCGGGCGGTCTGCTCGACCATGTGGTCCGGAATCAGCTTCAGGGGCAGTCCGGTGGACAGGGCCAATACCTGCTGGCGGCAGGCGCGCTCGAGATAATAGAGTTCGTCGAAGGCGACGGCGCAGCTTTGCGCGCCGATGGTGACGCCGTGATGATCGAGAAAGATCACGTCGGCATGGGGGTTGTCCTTCTGCGCCTGGGCGAGACGCTCGCCTTCCTCGGCCGTGAGCGCAACGCCGCCAAAACCCTGATAGGCGACACGGCCATGGAAGCGCGCCGCCGTCTGGTGGGCCATTTCGAGCCTGCCGCCCTCGACCATGGTCAGCGCGGTGGCATAGGGCATGTGGACGTGGAAGATGGCGGCGTGGCGCGGATTGGCGCGGTGGCCGGCGATGTGGATGTTGCGGGCGGTGGCCTCGACCTCGCCTTCGCCTTCCAGGATAGTGCCCGCGCCATCGATCAGCAGCAGGTCGGAGGGTTCCATCTCGCCCCAGTGGATGCCGTAGGGGTTGATCAGGTAGCGTTCCTGTTTGCCCGGAACGGCGACGGAAAAATGGTTGCAGATGCCCTCGTTCATCCCGGCCCTGGCCGCCAGGCGCAGGGCGCCGGCGAGATCGCGGCGCAGGTCGGCGATCGAAACGCCGGGCGTGTTGGGTTCAGACTTCGGCACTGCGATCATGGTTTGCTCCTGTCCTCGTCAAAGTCGATCGAAGCATCGCGGAGCCCGCAAGGGAAGCGGGAAAACCCTTGTTCTGCTAACGAAGGCCAAGCAAAACGACGAAGGCCCGAACGAATCGGGCCTTCGATGCATTGTAGGGCGGTCGTCGCGCTTATTTCGGCGCCAGGACCATGACCATCTGGCGGCCTTCCATCATCGCGTCGCTCTCGATCTTGGCGATGGCGACGGTGTCGGCCTTGACCCGGTCGAGCACCTTCACGCCGAGATCCTGGTGGGCCATCTCGCGGCCCCGGAAGCGCAGCGTGATCTTGACCTTGTCGCCTTCGGCGAAGAAGCCCTGCATGGCGCGCATCTTGACCTCGTAATCGTGCTTGTCGATCGAGGGACGCAGCTTGATTTCCTTGATTTCGACCGTCTTCTGCTTCTTGCGGGCCTCGGCGGCCTTCTTCTGTTCGGCGAACTTGAAGCGGCCGTGATCGAGGATCTTGCAGACGGGCGGAACGGCGTTGGGCGAAATCTCGACGAGATCGAGGCCGACGGCTTCCGCCATCTCGATGGCCTCGAACGTGGGAACGACGCCTCGATTCGCGCCGGTTTCATCGATGAGCTGAACTTCGCGTACGCGAATATCGCGGTTGGTGCGCGGGCCGTCTTTGGTGGGCGCGGGCGCGGGGCGGAATGGCCGACGAATGGCAGTGCTCTCCTGTTGCGGGCGCGGTGTTGCGCCCTCTGCGGTGACATTTGGCATGCGAAGCCGCGAAGTCAATGTTTTTGGCGATTTGCCGCGCGATTAGCGCGAATCTAGCGCCCTAGCAGCGCCGCGTAGACGTCCAGCGTCTCCGTCACCATGTGTTCCAGCGAAAAATGCCGCTCGACATGGCGCCTTGCCCGGAGGGCGAGGGCGTCGCGGGCGCTCGGACGCAGCGACAGGGCCTCCCGGATCGTCGCCGCGAGTTCGCCGGCATTCCCGGCTCGAACCCGCCAGCCGGTGCGCTCCTGCGCGGAGACCTGCGGCGGGGCGAGCACGGTTTCCGGCACGGCGCCCAGATCGGAGACGATGACCGGGGTTCCCATCGCCTGCGCCTCCACGGCGACGCGGCCGAAGGCCTCCGGCTCGGTCGAGGGAACGGTGACGATGGCGCTGGCGAGAAAGGCGGCCGGCATGTCGGCGCAATGGCCGACGCGCTTGACGATGCCCTCAAGCTCGTTGCGCACGATGGCCGCGTCGAGTTCCTTCACATAGGAATCCCGGCCCTGATGGTCGCCGGCCAGGACAAAAACCGTGTCCGCCAGCCCTTCGGCCTTGAGTTTCGCGGCCGCCTCGATGAGCACGCGCTGGCCTTTCCAGCCGGTGAGACGGCCGGGCAGCAGGACGATGCGCTGATGCGGCTCGACGCCCCAGGCCTCGCGCAGCGCCTCGATTCGCGCGGGTGCCACCGCGTCGGGCTGGAAGGCGGTGAAATCTGTGCCGCGATGGATCACGCGGATGCGCGATCGCGCCGGGGGATAGGTCGTCGCGATCCGGTCGGCGGTGTAATGGGAATTGGCGATGACGATATCGCCGCGTGCCATCACCGAATTATACAAGGTCTTGACCGCGGAACTCGACGCATAGGCACCGTGATAGGTGGTGACGAAGGGAAGTTTCAGGGCGCGCGAGGCGCCGAGCGCCACCCAGGCCGGGGCCCGCGAGCGCGCATGGATGATGTCGGCCCGCTCGGCGAGACACAGCCGCATCAGCTTGCGGACATTGAGGCTCATGGCGAAGGGGTTCTTGGCGGCGGCCGGAAAGGGCAACCAGATGCCGCCCCGCGCTTGAAGCTCCGCCACCAGCCGTCCCCCTTGCGTCGCGACGACGGCTCGGCCTCCGGCCTGCGTCACGGCGGCGGCGATATCGACGGTGGTGCGCTCAGCTCCGCCGGCCTCGAGTTCGGGGATGATCTGGAGAATCGTGCGACCGGACAGGGGATGGGTTTCCGTCGAGGGCAACGACAGGGGAGCGCCGGGCGAGAAGGGGGCGCCGGGTCTGGAGCTGCCTTGGATTGCCATCGCCTGTCTTTTTGCCTTTCACTTGCCATATCCATCGGGAGCGATGCCGAATCATCCGGGCGGACCGCGCGGCATCGAATCAGGCGTGGCATCAATCAGGAGCGAGCGCGATCGACAGTCAACCAAAGCCCGTGTTCATCACGGCGGGAGCAGGGGAAAACCGACGCCGGATCGCGGTTCTCGCGCAGGAGGGGCGGGCGCCGGCGGTGATCTGGCTCGGCGGCTTCAAATCCGACATGCGCGGCTCCAAGGCCGAGGCGGTGGCGGCGTGGGCGCGCGAACAGGGCCGCGGCTTCGTGCGCTTCGACTATATGGGACACGGCGAATCGGATGGCGCCTTCGCCGACGCCACGGTCTCGATCTGGCTGGAGGACGCGCTGGCGGTTCTCGAAGCGTTCGGGGGGGAGCGCCCCGTGCTGATCGGCTCCTCCATGGGCGGCTGGATTGCCTTGCTCGCCGCGCGGCAGCTTGCGAAGAGCGCACCCGATGCGGCTCCCGGTGGCCTGGTGCTGATCGCGCCCGCCGTCGATTTCACGGAAAGCCTGATGTGGCCGCGCCTGCCCGAGGACGTGCGCAAGATCATCGCCGAGGAGGGCGTCTGGGGCATGCCGTCGATCTATTCGCCGGAGCCGACGCCGATTACCCGCGCGCTGCTGGAGGATGGCCGCAGCCACGTGATGCTGGGTTCGCCCATCGAGGCGGGATGTCCCGTGCATATCCTACAGGGGATGAAGGACCCGGACGTACCGTGGACGCACGCCATGACGCTGGTCGAGCATCTCGTGTCCGACCCGGTCAGCATCACCCTCGTCAAGAATGCCGATCACCGGCTGTCGACTCCGGAAGACATCGCGCGGCTGATCGCGGCGGTGGAGATGATGGTGGCGTGAGGCGAAAGCGTTTTTGTCATTCCGGGGCATGGCCGCGCCATGAACCCGGAAGCCGGAGACACCGCTCTTGCAGGCCTACCACCGTCATTGCGAGCGGAGCGAAGCAATCCAGTCTTTCGGCGCGCACCCTCTGGATTGCTTCGCTTACGCTCGCAATGACGGTGATAAATTAGCGAGAGAAATGTTATGGATTCCGGGTTCATCGCGATGCGATGCCCCGGAATGACAATCAGCCTGCCGCCGCCTCCAGTACGTCCTCGAGGGTCCGCAGGCCTGGACGGGGCGAGTTGACCAGCACGGCCATGTTGCCCGGCGCATGCTGGTTCTTCCACATCTTGGTGTGGGCGAGGGGAATGTCCTTCCAGCCGAAGACCTCCGACATGCAGGGGTCGATGCGGCGGTCGATGACGAACTGATTGGCGGCGGACGCCTGCTTGAGATGGGCGAAATGCGAGCCCTGGATGCGCTTTTGCCGCATCCAGACATAGCGCGCGTCGAAGGTGATGTTGAAGCCCGACGTGCCGGCGCAGAAGACGATCATGCCGCCGCGCTTGGCGACCAGGGTCGAGACGGGGAAGGTCGCCTCGCCCGGATGCTCGAAAACGATGTCGACGTCCTTTTTGCCGGTGATGTCCCAGATCGCCTTGCCGAAGCGGCGGGCTTCCTTCACCCAGGCGCTATATTCGGGCGAATTGACGATGGGCATCTGGCCCCAGCAGTTGAAATCCTTGCGGTTGATCACGCCCTTGGCGCCGAGCCCGAGCACATAGTCGCGCTTGCTCTCGTCGGAGATCACGCCGATGGCGTTGGCGCCCGAGGCCGCGCAAAGCTGCACGCCAAAGACGCCGAGCCCGCCGGACGCCCCCCAGACCAGCACGTTGTCGCCGGGCCGCACCGTATGGGGCGCGTGGCCGTAGAGCATGCGGTAGGCGGTGGCGAGCGTCAGCGTATAGCAGGCGCATTCCTCCCAGGTGAGATGCCTGGGGCGCGGCATGAGCTGGCGCGACTGGACGCGGCAATATTGTGCGAAGGAGCCGTCCGGCGTCTCATAGCCCCAGATGCGTTGCGTGGATGAAAACATCGGGTCGCCGCCGTTGCACTCCTCGTCGTCGCCGTCATCCTGATTGCAGTGGATGATGACCTCGTCGCCGACCTTCCAGCGCCGCACCTTCTGGCCGACGGCCCAGACGATGCCGGCCGCGTCCGAGCCGGCCACGTGGAAGGGCTCGCCATGCCCGTCGAGCGGGGAGATCGGCTCGCCGAGCGCCGCCCAGACGCCGTTGTAGTTGACACCCGCGGCCATGACGTAGACCAGCACCTCGTCGTCGCCGATCGTCCAGGTGGGCACGGTCTCGACCTGCATCGCGCTCTCGGGCGGGCCGTGCCGGTCCTTGCGGATGGCCCAGGCATACATGCGGGCCGGGACATGGCCGAGCGGCGGGACCTCTCCGAGTTCGTAGAGGTCCTTGCGCGCGGCGCTCTCGCCGGCGGGAGACGGTGTCGCGGGCGATGTCTTCGACGCGGCCATCATGAAGCGTCCTCCTTGCAGAATACGGCAGGCCATGTGCGCCCGGCGACGGTCAGTCGTCAGCGACAATCGTCGCCGCCGATGCCTCGCGCCGGACAAGCCCTTTCGCGCAGCCTACCTCACCCGTGCTGCAATGCAATATGATGCCTTTGGCCTAAAGGACACCGCCCGGTGGCGGCAAAAGGCCGATTTGGGGGCGGAAACCCCCCTGAAAGGATTTGTCGCTATGGTTCGCTCGAAGCCAGCGAGGGAGGGGCGGCTGCGATGATCAAGATCCTGCTGTTTCTAGGGCTGCCGAGTACCGATAGCGTGACGCTCATCACGGTTATCGGCGTACTGTTCGGCGCCGCCGTCATTTTCGGCTGGCTCGCCGACACGATCATGGAGCAGAACAGCTTCGGCGTCGTCTTCAATGGCATCATCCTGATCCTCGGCGCCGGGCTCGGGCTTTGGCTGCTGAAGCATTCCGCGTTTCACATTCCGACCAATTTCACCCTGATCGCCACGCTCGCCGCTGCCTCCTGCGCCGCGATGCTGCTGCTGTTGATGGCGTTTTCGCGCCGCTTCTTCTGATCGTACCGGGGCGCCGTGTGCCCCTGGTCGATTGACCAAAGTGGCGAGGGACAATTCCCGCGAAAGCCTCTACATTTGCCGCACTGCAATATGCGGAGCGCGGATCATGAGCGAGTCAGCGGCGGCCAGGACGGACGATAGAGGCACGGCGAGCGGCCAGGGCAAGGGCGGGAGCCAGGCTCCCGACAAGCCGTGGATCTTCCGGACCTATGCCGGTCACTCCACGGCGGTTGAATCCAACAAGCTTTACCGGGCGAACCTCGCCAAGGGCCAGACGGGCCTGTCGGTCGCCTTCGATCTGCCGACACAGACCGGCTACGACGCCGACCATGTGCTGGCGCGCGGCGAGGTAGGCAAGGTCGGCGTGCCGATCGCGCATCTGGGCGACATGCGGGCGCTGTTCGATGGGCTGCCGCTCGCCGAGATGAACACCTCGATGACGATCAACGCCACGGCCGCCTGGCTATTGGCGCTGTACGTGGCCGTCGCCGACGAGCAGGGGGCGCCCCGCGCCGGGTTGCAGGGCACGACGCAGAACGATCTGATCAAGGAGTATCTGTCGCGCGGGACCTATGTCTTTCCGCCCGCGCCCTCGATGCGGCTGACCACCGACATCGTGGTGTTCACGGCGCGCGAGATGCCAAAATGGAATCCGACCAACGTCTGTTCCTACCATCTGCAGGAAGCGGGCGCGACGCCGGTGCAGGAATTGTCATTCGCGCTGGCGACGGCAGTGGCGCTGCTGGATTCGATCCGCGCCCGGCCGGAAGTGCCGGCGGCCGAATTTCCGGAACTGGTCGGCCGCATCTCGTTCTTTGTGAATGCCGGCCTGCGCTTCGTCACCGAAATCTGCAAGATGCGGGCTTTCGTCGATCTCTGGGACGAGATCACTAGGCACCGTTACGGCGTCACCGACGAGAAGCTGCGGCGCTTCCGCTACGGCGTGCAGGTCAATTCGCTGGGGCTGACCGAACCGCAGGCCGAGAACAACGTCTATCGCATCCTGATCGAGATGCTCGCCGTCACGCTCTCGAAGAAGGCGCGCGCCCGCGCGGTGCAGCTTCCGGCCTGGAACGAGGCGCTCGGCCTGCCCCGGCCCTTCGACCAGCAATGGTCGCTCCGGATGCAGCAGATTCTCGCCTACGAGACCGATCTGCTCGAATTCGGCGACATCTTCGACGGGTCCAGGGAAATCGACGCCAAGGTCGAAGAACTGAAGGCCGCGGCCCGGGCCGAACTCGCGCGAATCGATGCCATGGGCGGGGCGATCGCCGCCGTCGAGAGCGGCTACATGAAGCTCGCGCTGGTCGATAGCGGGGCGCGGCGCATCGAGGCGATCGAGCGCGGCGAGCAGATCGTCGTCGGCGTCAACAAATTCACGACCAGCGAACCGTCGCCGCTGACGGCCGGGGACGGCGCGATCCTGACGGTTTCGGATACGCTGGAGGTCGAGGCCATCGCCCGGCTGAAGGCCTGGCGCGCCGCCCGCGACAATATGGAGGTGGAGGGTGCGCTCGCCGCATTGCGGGAAGCCGCATTGGAGCAGCGCAACATCATGCCGGCCTCAATCCGTTGCGCCAAGGCGGGCGTCACCACGGGCGAATGGGGACAGGCGCTGCGCGACATCTTCGGCGAATACCGCGCGCCCACGGGCGTCGATACCGGCGCCTCATCCGACGATCCGGAACTCGCCACGGTCAAGGCAGCGGTGGCGGTGGCGACCAGGCGCCTGGGCCGGACGCCCCGGTTCCTCGTCGGCAAGCCCGGTCTCGACGGGCATTCGAACGGTGCCGAGCAGATCGCTGTGCGGGCCCGGGACGCAGGCATGGAGGTGACCTACCAGGGCATCCGCCAGACGCCGGACGAGATCGTGCAGGCCGCCCGCGACACTGAAGCCGACATCATCGGGCTTTCGATCCTCTCGGGCTCGCATGTGCCGCTGGTGCGCGACGTGACCGCGCGACTGCGGGTCGAGGGGCTCGACATCCCCGTGGTCGTCGGCGGCATCATTCCGCCCGACGACGAGAACGTGCTGAAGAACATGGGTGTCGCGGCGGTCTATACGCCCAAGGACTTTTCGCTCGACGGCATCATCGGCGATATCGCCGGGCTGGTCGGGCGCAGATAGCCGGCCCGCGACAGGTCCGGTCGGGCGGCCGCGCCGTATTGCAGGGCGAGGTGCCGATGACCCAATACATGACATTCGAGCCGACCCGCGCGGCAGGGCTTGCGCGGCTTGCCGTCTTCGTGCCTTCCGCCGGCCGGCATTACGCGGCAAACCGCAACGACGATCTGGGGCCGGACAATCGCGGCAACGTTTCGGGGCTCTCGCCCTATATCCGCCACCGGCTGGTGCACGAGGGCGAGGTTCTGGCGGCCGTCCTCGCACGGCACGCCCCGGCCACGGCCGAAAAATTCATCCAGGAAGTGTTCTGGCGGACCTATTTCAAGGGACACCTGGAAACGCGCCCCGCAATCTGGCGCAATTATCGCACGGCGCTGACGCAGCAGATCGCGGGCCTGAGCCAGAAGGGCGGTATCCGCAAAGCCTACGAACAGGCCGTCGCGGGCCAAACGGGAATCGACTGTTTCGACGCGTGGGTGGAGGAACTCGTCGAACACGGCTACCTGCATAACCACACGCGGATGTGGTTCGCCTCGATCTGGATCTTCACCCTTCGCCTGCCGTGGGAACTGGGTGCCGATTTCATGTATCGGCATCTGCTCGATGGCGATCCGGCGTCCAACACCCTGTCCTGGCGCTGGGTCGGTGGGCTGCATACGAAGGGCAAGACCTATCTCGCCCGCCCCGACAATATCCGCTCGTGCACGCGGGGACGCTTCTCGCCCGATGGGCTGGCCCGCACCGCGCCGCCGCTGGACGAGCCGCCGTTGCCGGCCGCCCGGCCAATCCCCGTTGCGGCAAGCCGTTTTCCTCCCGGTCGGGTAGGGCTTCTCCTGACGGAAGAGGACCTGCAAGCTGAAAGCCTGGACGTCGGCGATGCGGAGATTGCCGCCGTGGCCGGCGCGACGGCGGTGGCCGATCGTTCGCCGCTTGAGGGATCGGAGCGGGTGCGACAATTTAGCGAAAGCGCTCTCGCGGACGGAATGGAGCGGGCCTCGCAGGCCGTGGGCGCGGCTGCAACCCGCCTCGCATCGTTATCCGCCGTGACCCTCGCCGACTGGGCGCGAGCAAATGCACTGGCGACCGTCGTCACGGCCTATGCGCCGGTCGGGCCGGTTGCGGACGCCCTGGCGGAGTTTAGCCCGCAACTGAAGGCTCAGGGCATCGCCCTCGTGCAGGTGCGTCGCGATTTCGATACGCTGTCCTGGCCCCATGGCACGCGCGGGTTTTTCGCCATGAAAGAGAAGATTCCCGAGTTGCTGCACGCCTTGCATATCGGCCACCGCGAAGACGATCCTCACATCTCCGATTTTACCGCCTGATTATTCTGTCCGGAATTCCGATGCCTGAAGGCCATACGATCCACCGTGCCGCCCGCGACCAGCGTTCCATGCTGGAGGGGCAGGTGCTCGATGTCGCCTCGCCGCAGGGGCGCTTTCATGAAGGCGCCGCGCGGCTCGACGGCCGGCCCTGCGTCGCCATCGAAGCCTATGGCAAGCACCTGATCTACCGGTTCGAGACCGGCGACGCGCTGCATATCCATCTCGGGCTGTTCGGCAGGTTCCGCACGGGGAAACGGCCAGCGCCCGAGCCGCGCGGGGCCGTGCGGGTCAGGATGATGAGCAGGACGCATGTGGTCGACATCAACGGGCCCAACACCTGCGAGGTGCTGGATGCACCCGAACTCGCCGCGCTCATTGCAAGGATCGGCCCGGACGTGCTGCGCGCCGACGCGGACCCCGAGCGCGCCTGGGCGAGGATTGCCCGGAGCCGCACGCCCATCGGCCAGTTGCTGATGGACCAGTCGGTGATGGCCGGCATCGGCAACATCTACCGCAGCGAAATCCTCTGGCGGCAGAAGGTCCATCCGCAGACGCCGGGCAACCGGCTGGAGCGCGAGGTTTTCGACCGGCTCTGGGCCGATGCGGTGCATCTGCTGGAGATCGGGGTAAAGCACAACGCCATCATCACCGTCGACAATGTCGCCAAATCCCGCAGCCGTTATGGCGAGCGCGTCAATATCTTCAACAAGCCGGCCTGCCCGCTCTGCGCCTCCGAAATCCGCAGGTTCGAGATGGCGACGCGGCGCGCCTTTGCCTGCGACACCTGCCAGCCTGAGCCCGCGGAACGGTCGCCGGCCTGATGGCGGAGGTGCGATTGCCGGTTGTTTAAGAACGGTGCAGAAGCGCGGCGATGCAAATCATGCTGGATGAACCGCCGCTTTTCGTGCCCCGCGCGCATCAGGCGCTCGCCCGCGACCGCATTCTTTCGGCGCGTGCCGAGGGCCGGCCCGGTTTCCTGCTGGGCGACCTGACCGGGCTCGGCAAGACGCTCTCGGCCTGGCTCGCCCTTGCCGCGATGCCGGAGGACGAGGTGCTGATCGTCTGTCCCAAGGGCGCGATGCCGCAATGGCGCCGGACCATCGCCCAATCGGGCACGCGGCCAAAGCAGGTGACGTTGATCAACTATGAGCGGACGAAATCGTTGCTCGCGCCGCCGGCCGCCAGCATGCGTCGCTCGGTGCGGGCGAAGAACAACGAACTCGCCCGTCATGGGGTCCCGAAGCGGGTCTGGCCCCTCGTCGTCTTCGACGAAAGCCACCGGCTGCGGAACCCGAATTCCCAGCAGAGCATGGCCTGCCGGCAGCTTGCCGATGCGGCTTGCTTCACGCTCTACCTCAGCGCCACCGCCGGCCAGTCGCCACATGAATTGTCCTATCTTGGGCGGCTGCTGGGCGCGGCCGCAGGGGTCGAGGCGCCAACGCTCGACGGCTTCCGCGCGCTGATGAAACGGCTGCGAATCGGCCGGGCGAGGGGACGCTGGAAGAACTGGTCGTGGGAGCCGAACGAGCGCGACCGGACGGTAATGGCCGATCTGCTCTATACGAGCGCGACGTCGATCGGCCTGCGCCGCCGGCCCGAGGATATCGCTGGCTGGCCGATGGTGCAGCGCGAGCTTGCCGCCGTGGCGCTGAGCGGCCCTTCGCGCAAGCTCTACGACACGACGTGGAAGGCGTTCCGTACCGAGCTGGGCCTGGCGGGCGGCAGCACGCGTACCCCGAGCGGCCGGGTCGCCGAGTTGCGCTTCCGCCAGAAGGCGAGCCTGCTCAGGGTGGCCGGCACGGTCGATTTCGCCGAGGAACTACTCCAGAACGGCGAGCAGGTGGCGATTTCCGTGGCGTTCCTCGAAACCGGAACGGCCCTGGAAGAGGCGTTGCAAGCGAAGGGCTGGCGGGCCGGGCAGATCAACGGGACGCAAAGTTCCGAATGCAACGAGGCAGTTCGCGTCGGCTTTCAGACCGGCAACCTCGACGCCGTGATCTTCACGGTGACGGAATCGATCTCGTTGCATGAGGGCGAGATGGCGGGCGGCGAAAAACCCCGCGCGCTCATCATCCATGACATGCGCCAAAGCGCGATCCAGTTGCAGCAGATCGAGGGACGCTGCCACCGCGACGGCCAGCGCGCGCTGATCCACTACGCCTTCGCCGAGGACACGGTGGAGGAAAGCGTCACGGCCCGCGTCGTCGCCCGCATGGCGGCGATGGATGGGATGGCCGGTGACGATATCGCCATGTTCGAGGGGCTTGCAGCGGAGATCGGGGCTGGTCCACGGGACAGTGTATCATCGTGACCTTGCTTCACCCCGCCATTGCCTGCGCCGGCGCGCGGTTTTTCGCGATCCAGCCGTCGACGAGGGTGACAATTTCGTCCAGCACGGGCGATTGCCGGCCGACCTGGGCGGCGACGGTCTGGACGACGAGATCGACGCGCTCGATGTCGGTCGCGCCGCTGGCCAACGCGCGGGCGGCGGAGGAGGGGGCGACCAGCGATTGCGCGGCGGCGGCGTATTTGTCGAAGGGCACCATGTCGGACGCATCGGCGCCTTGTGAGACGCAAAGATCGACGACCCATTCGTAGATGGCTCGCGATTGCGCGATGTCGCCATGGACCGCATCGCGGATCGGGCGCATGGCACCGGCCTGGACGCAGCGGTAATTGCCGGCGACCAGCATCGCCCATTTGGCCAGCGGCACGAACACCGAATCGTGGACCTTGAGCTTGACGGGAAGCTCGATGCGCTCGCCGTCCGACAACACGAAGCGCGCGGCGTCGATATCGGCCTCGAGACGCCGCAGCAGTGCGGTATGCGCGTCGGAGACGAAGCGCGTCGCCTTGAAATTGCTGGGCAGGCGGACCTGAAGCACGTTGGCGGGCTCATCCGCCGGCCGCACGGCCTGTGGATCGGGGCTGCACAGGGTCATCAAGGCTGGATCGAAATCCTCCCAGACCGCGGCATCGGTAAAGCAGCCCTTCAGACCCTCGGCCGAAATGCCGGGTAGCCGGGCGAGATAAGGCAAAGGCGGCATGTTCATGATCGACATGCAGGGCACCTTGCCCAGCGCGATCCGGCTCATCAACTGACGCACGCCCGGTGCGCCGTATTGCGGCTCCTGCATGGCGAGCGCCACGAGATCGAAGCGCGTCTGGTCGATATCGTGCGGCGTGGAGGCGGTGAGGGTGCCGGCGAGCTTGCGGCTGTCGACCTCGACTGGGGCTTGGCGGCCCTTCACCGGCATTCGAACCCGTGTGCCTTGAGCGTTGATCAGATCGGCGGTCGCTTGCTGGCAGACA
>JAESGE010000118.1_pt1 | contig 63883 bp, 63 predicted proteins | sample 9269601 | NCBI WGS metagenome assembly JAESGE01 (sample SAMN14515569, study PRJNA621662) | algae metagenome | isolation source: Tolypothrix brevis GSE-NOS-MK-07-07A and co-occurring heterotrophs from wet... | place: USA: Grand Staircase Escalante National Monument, Utah | collected 2006-04-16
GGAAATGTTCCTCAACCACCTCTATGGTGGCATGGACGAGCCGGAACTCAAGATCATCGACGTCTTCATCTGCAAGCTGCGCAAGAAGCTGGCGAATGCATCCGATGGAAAGAACTACATCGAAACCGTCTGGGGCCGTGGCTACGTGCTGCGCGAGCCCTCCGAGAACGAGCAGCGCATTCCCGCCTGATTGCTCTTCCGCAATCCTCTCGTTGATATCAAAAAGCCCGGCAGATCCTGCCGGGCTTTTTGATTCCTGCCGGGCTTTCCCTTTGGAAAATCAGGTGTCCGGCGCGGAGGCGCCGATCAGACCCGCATCGCGACGGTCGCCGGCCGCGCCGGGATCGCGATCGCAAGTTCGGAGGGCAGCCGGTAGAGGCCGCGGTTGGTCCGATCGGGAGCCAGTGCGTCGGTAAGGCCGATGACCGTCTCCGCCGCCCCGAGGAACAGGGTGCCGTCGGGTTTCAGGCGCCGGGCGAGTTCACCCAGCACCTTGGCCTTGGTCGGCACGTCGAAATAGATCAAGACGTTCCGGCAGAAGATGACATCGAACTGTCCGAGCCGGCGGGTGTCGGACAGAAGATTGAGCGGCTGCAGCGTGACCATGCCGCGGATCTTGGCGCTGATGCGCCAATGCTCCCCTTCCTGTTCGAAATACTTCAGCAGCATCTGAACCGGCAATCCGCGCTGAACCTCGAACTGGCTGTAAAGGCCATCTCGCGCCTTTTCGAGCACCGCGTCGGAGATATCCGTTCCGAGAATTTCGATGTTCCAGCCTGAGAGCTGAGAGGCCATGCCGTCGAGGATCATCGCCAGGGAGTAGGCTTCCTGGCCCGTCGAGACGGCCGCGCACCAGATCCGCAGCGTCCGTGTGGCGGAATTGCTCTTGATCGCCGCCGGCAGCGCGATATCGCGAAACAGATCGAAAGGGGTGGTATCGCGAAAGAACAGCGTCTCGTTCGTGGTCATCGCTTCGACGACCGCGTTTTCGAGCGCCTGATCGCGTCCGAGCCGCAGGCGCTGCACGATCTGCGAGATATCCTGGATCTGGTTCTGGCGGCACAAGGTCCCAAGCCGGCTTTCCAGGAGATAGCGCTTCTCGCGCGTCAGCGAGAGGCCCGAGCGGCCGTAGAGAAATGCGCGCAGGAAATCGAGTTCGGCGTCATTCATGGCGCGGCTTTCCTGCGACGAGGGATCTCAGTGCCGGTCCGATCTCCTCCAGCGGCATAATTTTGCTCGCGAATCCGGCCTTGGCGACAGAACCGGGCATGCCCCAGACCGTGCTGGACGCCTCATCCTGAACGATGACAGCCGCCCCGCTGGCGCGCAGCAAACCGGCTCCGTCGGTGCCATCGCTGCCCATGCCCGTCAGAACCACGGCAATCGCCGACGAACCCAGCAGTTGAGCGGCATCGCCGAAAAGCACGTCGACCGCCGGGCGGCAGAACCGCACAGGCGCGCCGTCGTCGATACGGGCGGCGAGATGACCGGCCTGCCGGGACAGGCCGAGGTGATGGCCGCCGGGTGCGACATAGATCGTACCGGGCAGTAGTTGCTCGCCATCAAGCGGCTCGCGCGCCGCGCGGCCGGTATGGCTGGCGATCTGATCGGCGAAGGAGGCGGTGAACACCGCCGGCATGTGCTGCACGACGAGGGTCGTCAGATGCGCCAGATTGGCGCCGATGTCGCCGAGGACGCGAGAAACGGCCCGTGGCCCGCCCGTCGATGCGCCGATCAGCAGGTAACGCGGCACAACGGTGGAATAGGGTGCCAGATCCGGCACGAGGCCGCTGGCTCGTCGCGCCGCCGGCATCCCTCCGGGAATGGCGCGCGTCTGGCTGGGCCGCGGCTTTGCCTCGGACAGGGCCAGCAGCTTGGCGACGAGTTCGCGGCGAAAATCGAGCGAAAGCGTCAGGTCGCGGTTGCCCTCCGGCTTGGGCAACACGTCGACTGCTCCTAGCGACAGGCAGCGCAGTGACAGGCGGGCGTTGCGCCGCGTCAAGCTGGAGGCGATCAGAACGACGCTATCAGGGCTGAGGGCCAGGATTTCCGGCAAGGCCGCGAGACCGTCGATTTCCGGCATGTCTAGATCGAGGACGATCAGATCCGGCTTCAGCCGGCCGGCCGCCTCGATCGCTGCCCGGCCATCGGCCGCGATGCCGGCGACGGCGAGCCCCGGATGTTCTCCGATCCAGCGCGAGAACAGACCCCGCACCACGACGGAATCGTCGACGATGAGGACGCGCTTGGGCGCTGTGGCGCGATCGAGGCCGGCGGTGGCCGCTGGTGATGCCATGATGGAGTATGCTTCCCCGAGGTTGCGGTGTCGCGGCCGGTCGAGCCGCCCGGTCCTCGATCAGACGAGACCGACCTGCTGGAACTTCGAGGTCATGATTTCCTTGTCGAACGGCTTCATGATGTATTCGTCGGCGCCCGCATGCATGGCCCGGGCGATATGGGCGATGTCGTTTTCCGTGGTGCAAAAGACAACTTTCGGCACTTTTCCGCCGGGCATCTGCCGCAGATTTCGCAGGAAATCATAACCGTCCATAACCGGCATGTTCCAGTCGAGCAGCACCGCGTCCGGCATCGCCACCTTGCAGGCATCAATCGCCTGGGAACCATCCTCGGCTTCCGAGATGTGGAATTGCAGTCCCTCCAGAATGCGGCGGGCAACCTTGCGGATAACCGCGGAATCATCGACGACGAGGCAGTGTTTCATGGCGTACTCCAATGTCGCTGGCCGATCAGGCCGCGGATTTGCTGGTCACTGATTTGAATGAGAAATCGAGCAATGAACCGATATCGAGAATGATGAGGATCTGGTCGGCAAGCCGGTGAATGCCGGCGGAAAGCTGGGCCCAGGCCGGGTCGAGATGCACTGGATTGGCTTCGAAGGTGCTCTCGTCGAGCTTCATGACCTCGCCGATCTTGTCGACGATCAGCGCCAGCGCCTCGCCATTGTCCTCGATCCCGAGCGCCATCTTGCCCGTGGTGCCACCTTCGTCGTCCATCGGGGGCATGCCCAGGCGTTCGCGCAGACTGAGCGCGGTGACGACGCGGCCGCGCAGATTGAGCAGGCCAACGATCTGTGGCGGGGCCAGCGGCACCTTGGTCATGTTGTTGGCGATGAAGACATCGTGGACACGCTTGATCGGCAGGCCGAAAATCTGCCCCGCGACGGTCACGGTCACGTAATCGAAAGCCGAGATCTCGGGCGCCGACGCGGTTGTCGGCAACTGGCTGACTGGTGTCATCACGCGGCTTCCCTGAGATGTGGATCGCAGTTCGCGAGCGCCGCGACGAGCCCCTTGCGGTCGAAGCGCGCGATCGTCTGGGCGACGCCGGCCTCCCGCGCCCGGCGAGCGAGATCGGCGCTGGCGAAGGTCGCCAATCCCACCACCGTGAGATCGGGGTCGCCGTGCTGGTCGCCGCGAAACCGGCGCAATGCGCCCGCCAGGCCAAGGCCTTCGCCGTTGCCGGCCTCGATGTCGATAACCGCGACGCTGATATCGGGATGGCGGACCATGGCGGCCTCGGCTTCCTGCCGCGTGCCACAACTGGTCACGCGGAAGCCCGCCGCCTTCAGTACGGGCGCGAGCATTTCGCGGAAGAAGGCCGAAGGGTCCATCAGCAGCAGATGGAGTGCCGTGCTCTGCGGCCCGGCGATGCGCTGGCCCTGCAGCCAGTCGGGATGGGCCTGCGGAAGGAAATGGGCGACATCGAGGATATCGGTCGCGCGGCCCCGGATGACCGCCGAACCGACGACGTCCTGGCCCGCGGTCCGGGCGAGTTCGATGTCGAGCGCCTCGTCCACGATATCGACGATGGAATCGACCGCCAGGCCCATCGTCAGCGTACCGTCCGAGAAGATGATGATCGGCTGAAGCCCCTCGCGCCGGATCTCGACCTCTGGGCAGGCGGGTATGACGGGCATCAGCCGGCCGCGATACTGCAACATGGCCCGGCCGGCAGAAATTTCGATTTTGGACGCGTCGACATCCTCGAGCCGGGTGACGACCGAGATCGGAATGGCCTTGAAGCTGCCGCTGCCGCTCTTGAAGATCAGCATGGTGACGAGGTCCGCGGCTGTTCCCGCGACTATGCCTTCGCTGATCTGATCGCGGCCGCTCTCGCTCTCGACGGTGCCGACCATGCGCGAAATGCCGTTCGGATCGATGATCAGCACCACGGCGCCGTCACCAAGGATGGTATTGCCCGAAAACATCTGGATGTGACGCAGTTTCGCCGACATCGGCTTCACCACGATTTCTTCGGTATGGAACACTGCGTCGACCATGATGCCGAACTGCCGCGAACCGACCTGCGTGACGACGATGAACCCTTCGTTGGATGCCTCCGTCGAAAGCGCCATCAGGCTCGACATCGAGATGACCGGCAGCAACCGGTCACGCAACCGCAGCACGGGCGCGTTGTTGATGTACTCGATCTGGTGATCGCTGTTGGCCTTGACGCGAACGAGTTCGCGAACGACCGACTGGGGAATCGCGAAACGCTGGTCGCCGGTCAGCACGATCAGCGCCGACACGATGGCGAGCGTCAGCGGGATTTTCACCGAGATCGTGGTGCCCTTGCCGCCTTCGGTCGCGATCTCGATCAGCCCGCCGATGGCGTCGACATTGGACTTGACAACATCCATGCCAACGCCGCGCCCGGAAACGGATGTGATCTTGCCTGCGGTCGAGAGGCCGGGATGGAAGATGAAACGGGCGATCTGATCGTCGGTCATCCGCTCGATTTCGCCATCGCTGGCCAGCCCGGCTTCCAGAGCCTTGCGGCGGATGCGGCCGAGATCGAGACCTCGCCCGTCATCCTTCACCTCGATGGTGATCTGGCCACCCTCATGGAATGCGGAAACCCGGATCGAGCCCTGTTCGGGCTTGCCGAGCGCCCGCCGCTCGGCGACCGTCTCGATGCCGTGGTCGGCGGAGTTCCGCACCATGTGCGTCAGTGGATCCTTGATCAGCTCCAGCACCTGGCGGTCAAGTTCGGTCTCGGCACCCTCCAGTTCGAGATCGATCTTCTTGCCGAGTTCGCCCGACAGGTCGCGGATGATGCGTGGCAGTTTCGACCAGGCATTGCCGATCGGCTGCATCCGCGTCTTCATCACCCCGTCCTGCAACTCGGCGGTGATATGCGAAAGGCGCTGGAGCGGAACCTTATAGCTCGAATCGTTCTCGCGGCGGGCAATCTCGAGGAGTTGGTTACGGGTCAGAACCAGCTCTGACACCATCGTCATCAGGTGTTCGAGCGTTCCGACATTGACCCGCAGCGTCTGCGTGGCCACGGGCTTTGAATCAGGTTTGGCCTCGGACGCAGTCTCGCTGGGGGTGGCCGAAGCCGCCGGCTGGACGCTGGCCACTGTCTCGGCGGAGGGACCCTCAGCCTCGCGGAATGCCCGCTCGAGTTCATCGAGACTGACTTCGCCGACCCGCGGTTCGTTGCGTGCCCCATCATCCACGGAAGCGGTGGGGGTCGCGTTCGCGGTTCCCTCGTCGGCTTTTGCCTGCTCCGCGCGCAGCGCGAGCGCCTCGAGGTCGTCGACCAGGTCGTGATCGGTGCCCGCCGGTTCCTGTCCCAGACGTCCAAGATCGGCGAGAATGTCCTTGATGCGGTCGATCGTCGACAGGATTAGGGTCACGGCTTCCGGCGTGACCGGCGTGCCGTCACGGAACTGCCCCATCACTGTTTCGGCCGCATGCGCGAGAGTCTCGAGCCGTCCCAGACCCAGAAAACCGCAGGTTCCCTTGATCGTGTGAACGAGCCGGAAGATATTGCGCAGAATACCCTCGTTATTCGGATCCTGCTCGAAACGCACCAGTTCAAGATCGACGATTTCGAGAAATTCACCCGTCTCGGCGAGGAAATCCTGAAGAAGTTCGTCCATGTCGACGACCACCACTCACGCAACTGCACTGAGTGGTGATCATTACCGCGAAGGGTTTATGATCGGTTGACGATACAACCTATTTCGCGCCGATATCGGATATTTGCCCGCAGAACAGCCCTGACGACCGTCTCAGGCGGCGCTGGCCTCGGCCATCCTCTGCGACGAGATCGTCACCACATCATCGAGGATCGAGAAATCGACGGTCATACTGGCGGCGCGGGCAATCATGCCGGTATAGAATGGCTGGATCGCATGAGCATCGACCGTGCCGGTTTCCGGCTCGCCGGCGATCAAATTCTGCGCGCCGTGCGGAATGCGCGCGTTGGGGCCCTTGCAGGTGATCAGGAAACGGCCCTGTTCGCCCTCGACGAAGGCGCGTGCGTCGATCTTGCCGCCGCGCGGGATCGCATGCGTTGCGAGCATCAGCAGGTTGAGCACGAGTTTGACCTGGTTTTTCGGCAGCAGGGCGCGGGGCGCCTCCCAGGTCAGGGAAAGCTTGTCGTCGTTGAGGAAGCCCTGTGCAACCGTGCCCGCATCGCCCAGATCAATCATCGCCCCGGCCGATCCCGCCGCACCGAAGGCGAGACGCGCGAACTGTAACCGCGCCGACGCCTGCCGCGCGCTCTTCTTGATGAGATCGAGAGCAAATGCCTTCATGTCGGCGTCGTTCTCATCCTCCAGCACCTCGAGTCCGTTGACGATGGCGCCCACCGGGCTGATCACGTCGTGGCAGACGCGGCTGCACAGCAGGGCCGCAAGGTCGAGCGAAGTGAGGGTGATCGCGGTCATGGATTGTCTCTCGATGTCGTGATTTCGCGCGACGGGGCGTGCATTTGGCGAGAATCAGTTGTGTTTATCATGATCGTTGATAGCTATGGGTATGCCTGTTGCAAAGTGTCGGCCGGAGACGCGTAATACCGAGGGCTGGCGGACGACGTGACATGCAACGGAAACCGGGGTCGCTCCGCTGGCGAAAGCCTTAGATTGTGCGCCTTAACCGAATGTTGACGTAACCTGCCGGTCGGCGCCGGGCCTCGCCGCGCTCGATCATGTTGTCGATACTTGATACCACTTCTCCGATTCCCATCTGGGACGACCTTCGTGACCCGTGGATTGACCGAGCCATCCGCTGCCGACGCCACCCTGTCCGATTTCGGAGCGGCCGATCCTGATGCAATCGCCCGCTCGCTGTGCGACACGGCGCTGCTCGCCGGGACGGCGATCGCAGTCTGCTGCCGCGACGGGCGTCCGCTCGCCGAAGCGAAATCGGATGGGAGCCCGGTCACGGCCGCCGACATCACGGCCGATTGCGCCATCCGCGCGCGGCTCATGGCACTTTTCCCCAATATCCCGATCGTCAGCGAGGAAACCGCGCACAACCTCTCTCCCGGCCCGGTCTTTTTCCTGGTCGACCCGCTTGACGGAACCCGGGAATTCGTCAGCGGTGGCGATAACTGGTGCATCGCCATCGCCCTCGTCGTCCAGGGTCGGCCGGTGGCCGGGGCGATCGTCGCCCCGCGCCTGAACAAGGCCTGGTTCGGTGCGACGAAGGCTTTTGCCTGCGAGCTCGATGACGACGGCGCGATCCGGACCAAGCCGGTAGCGATTGGCGTCGACCCCTCGGCCCCGACGGAACGGATCGCGCTGGTCAGCCGCTTTCACAACGAGTCACGCTGCCAGACGATTGTCGAAAGCCTGGCACCGGCCCGGCGGATCGAGGCATCCTCGGCCATCAAGTTCGGGATGATCGCCGAGGGTCTGGCTGATGTCTATGTCCGCTGCGGCCCGACCATGGAATGGGATGTCGCCGCGGGCGATGCCATCGTTGCGGCCGCCGGTGGCCGGGTCTGCGATCTCGATGGCGCCGACCTGCGCTATGGCACCCGCGCGGGCGATTTTCTCAACCCGCCCTTCGTGGCGGCGGCTTCCGGCAACCTTGCTCGCGAAATCTGCGCTTTGGCTCAGCGCGCGAGCTGACGCACGGTATCAGGCCAGGCTCTTTCTGATCTCACTCGTAAGCCTTCGTTGGACAGGAACGCCAGCCTGCTGGCCTTTGTGTGAAAGAAATACAGACGTCCTCCGAGAATGGCGAAGGACTGCGGATCGCTTTCGACAATGCGGCCTTCCGCCACGGCGCTCGCGTCATACCCGTCGAAAAGCGGCGCGTAGACCTGCGGTTCGGCGATGAAGGCCTGGCGGTTGGCGGCACTCGCGAAGCGCCAGACCGCACCTCCCCAGCTATACTCGAAGTCGGCGCGGCCGGCCTTGGGCACGCCATTCATGAAATAGGACACCGGGTCGTAGCCATAGAGAGCGATGCCGGAGAGATCGTCGGTGGACATGCGCTCGCCAATCGCTGGCAGCGCTGGCATTCCGTTCGGCAGGCCGGGAGCGGCGCTGGCGGCAGCAGCCTGCCCAAGGATCGCAATCCCCGGCGATCCGGTAAGGCTCAGGCACGCCAGAAGCAGGATGTGGATTCGTGGGCGCAGGCGCCGTCGCGCGCATCGCCCCGGCGTTTTCGCAGGGTGTGGCTGGGTGTCCGCAAGCCCGGAGATGGCAGCTCCGGTGGGTGCTGAAAGTTCGGAAGCATCGATCATGAGATTTGTCGGGCCGGTCCCGTTGTGTTCGCATTTTATCCATACAATCCTGCGCGTATCGTTTCTGTTACGCAATTGCAGCGAATCTGAAGGAATAGAACGGATGGGCACGACGCGTCGGCAGTTGATGGCAATGGCCGCGAGCGCAACCTTGGCGGCGATGGTGGCGGTGACGGGCGCGCGGGCGCAAGGAGCCGGTCCCTCCGGTTCCGGGTCCAATGCGGGCGGTTCGTTCTCTTCCAGCGAACTTGTCGGTTCCGGCCACAAGTTCTTTGGCAACGTGTCGCGCGGGCTGGCCCTGACGATCGAGGAGGCGACACGCCGCTGGGGCGAGCCGAACGGCTATATTCTCGGCCAGGAGGCGAGCGGCGCTTTTGTCGGCGGTCTGCGCTATGGCGAAGGCACGCTCTACACCCGCAACGCCGGCGATCGGAAAATCTTTTGGCAAGGTCCTTCGCTCGGCTTCGATTTCGGCGGCGATGGCGCGCGGACGATGATGCTGGTCTACAACATGCCGCGCGTCGACAGCATCTTCCGCCGCTTCGTGGGCATCGACGGCTCGGCGTATCTCGTCGCCGGCTTCGGCTTCACAGCCATGGTCGCCGAAGGCATCACCGTCGTGCCAATCCGATCGGGTGTCGGCGCACGCCTCGGCATCAACATCGGCTATCTCAAATTCAGCGAGCAGGCGACCTGGAACCCCTTCTGAAGCGCCGCTTACCGACCCATTGACCGGCTGACGCTGGAAATCCTGCGCAGGCCATGTCAGATGTCGGTATCCGGCCGATGGCGCCCATCGCCGGCCCCGCGCTGAGCCGCGGGCACGGCAGGGGAGTAAGTGATCGTGATCGAAGCCGCCATGCTGATCGGCCTCGGCTTCCTGATCGCACTCCTGATCGGATTGATGATCATCCCTGCGATTTCACGCCGCGCCGACCGCTTGGCCCGCAAGCGCGCGGCCTCGGCGTTCCCTGTGTCGCTGGCCGAAATCGAGGCCGAACGCGATCACCTGCGGGCGACCTTCGCGGTCCGTCGCCAGGAACTCGAAAAGCAGGCGGAAGAGGGGTTCGAGGCCCGGGCGGCCGCCTTGCGCGAGATCGGCGAGCGTGACGTCAGGATCGCCGGACTGGAGCGCGACCTCGAGGCCCGCAACCGGCAGATCGCCCGTCTCGACGACGATCTCGCTCAGACCCGGACAACACTCGCCACAACGCAGGCAAGTCTGGCCGAGACGGTCGTGCAGCGCGACGAGGCTCATGTCAGCCTAGCCACGGCTCGCGAAGACATCGGCCGTTTGGTAGGCGAACTCGAGGTAACAAGAGGGCGGTTGTCCGAGACCGCTGCCTTGCTTGCCGAGCGCGAGGAGAGCCTCGCGAGCCTGCGCGATGAGCATGCCGGCCTGCTGGCGGAGCATGATCACCAAAGGCAGGAAGTCGTGGCGCTTGCAGGCGAGAAGGATGCGTTGCGGATCAATCTCGCGGACGCCCGGACCCAGACGACCCTGCTCGAAGCCCGCAATCGCGATCTTTCGGCTCGCCTAGCGGCGACGCACGCCACCCTCGCCGAAACCAGCGCAAGCCTTCAGCGCGGCGAAAGCGAAACCGAGCGCTTGCGCGAACTCAACCAGACCCTGACCGCCCAGGCCCATGATATCGCGGCGCGGCTGGCCCGGCAGGATGAAGCAACCGCTCGCGTTCGCAACGAGTTGCTGTCACGTGTGGATGAACTGGTGGCCGCGCGCCGCCAGGTCAGCACCGAGAAGGAAACGGTGCGCGAATTGACCCGCAATCTGAAGGCAGCCGAGACCCGGCTCGGATCTCTCGATGGGCTCTCGCGCCAGCAGATGGAGACGATCGCTGCGGATTTGGCCAAGGCCGAGGCGCGCATCGAAAGGCTCCAGTCGGAAAAGGCCGCCATGGCCGAGGATCTCGCGTCGGCGCGGGCCGATAGGGCCCGGCTGAAACAGGAACTCGAGGCCATGCGCCGTGAAACCGAGCGCCTCGATGCCGCCATCCGGGCCGACAATGCGCTGCTCCGTTCAGAGATCGCCAAGGTCGCAGATGCGGTGCTGGCGGCTGGCCAGACGACAGCGCGCTTGCAGAATCCCGCGTCTTCAGGTTGAGGACAAACAAGGCGTCCGCAACCTCCGGTCTGGATCGGGTTTCGATGTTCGATATCGTTTGCCTCGGCGAGGCTCTCGGCGAATTCAATGCCACGCGAGGTGAGGTGGAAGGGGATGGCTCGGGACCCTCCTATCGCTTCGGTCACGGCGGCGATACCTCCAATTGTGCCATCGCAGCGGCGCGACAGGGCGCGCGCGTGGCCTTCGTCAGCGCGCTCGGCGACGATGCGCCCGGCCGCTCCTTCCGTGCGTTATGGCGCCGGGAAGGCGTTGATGATCGCCATGTCGCCACGTCGCCGTCAGCACCGACCGGTCTTTACTTCGTCGATCATGGCTCCGACGGACACAGTTTTTCGTATCTTCGCGCCGGCTCCGCCGCCAGCCGCTACGGTCCTGTCGATCTGCCGAGGGAACTGATCGCTGGGACGAGGGTGCTGCACGCTTCCGGCATCAGCCAAGCCATTTCCAGCAGCGCCTGCGACGCGGTATTCGCCGCTTTCGAAGCCGCGCGCGCGGCCAATGTTCTCATCGCCTACGACACCAATCTGCGCCTGAAACTCTGGCCTCTGGCCCGCGCTCGCGCGATCATCGAGGCCGCCTGCGCCATGGCCGACATCGTGCTGCCGGGCCTCGACGACGCGATCCTGCTCACCGGACTTTCCGACCCCGACGCCATCGCTGATCACTATCTGGCCAGAGGCGCACGGGTCGTCGCGCTGACGCTGGGCAAGGCGGGCTCGCTCATAGCGACGCCCGATTCCCGCCGCCACATCGGGCCCATCGCGGTCGAGGTCGTCGACGCGACCGGGGCCGGCGATTGCTATGATGGCGCGTTCCTCGCGCAGTACTTGCGCTGCGGCGACGCTTTCGCGGCGGGTGAATATGCCAATGTGGCCGCGGCCCTCTCGACGCAGGGTTACGGCGCGGTTGATCCGGTACCTCGCCGGGCCGAGGTCGAGGCTCGCCTGGCCCGTGAAGCGGCCGACGAACACTGAGGACGCAGTATGACGAGATTTCCGATCCTCGAAGGCGCGGGTACGCTTCTGGCGCGTTACGACGTCATCATCAGCGACGTCTGGGGGGTCGTTCATGACGGCCTCTGGGCACTCGAACCCGCCTGCGCCGCGCTGGCGGCCTTTCGCGCCGAGGGCGGCAGCGTCGTGCTGCTTTCCAACGCGCCGGGGCCGAGCGAGCAGATCGCGCGGCTGCTCGACAAGAAGCGCGTGCCCCGCGCCGCCTGGGACCGGCTCGTGACATCTGGCGATGTGACGCGGGCTTTGCTCGTCGCCGACGGACACCGGCAGGTCTTTCATATCGGCACCGCCCGGGATACGATCGTCTTCAAAGGGACCGATGCGGTCCTGGTAGACGAGGATGGGGCCGAGGTCGTCGTCGCCACCGAGTTGCGCGACGACCGCAGCGAGAGCCCGGAGGATTACCGGCCGCTTCTTGCCCGGTTGGCCGCCCGCGGCCTGCCCTTTATCTGCGGCAACCCGGATCTCGTGGTCCATGTCGGTGCCGATCTACTCCCCTGCGCCGGCGCCCTCGCTACGATCTATGAGGAACTTGGCGGCACCGTGAAATGGGCGGGCAAGCCGCATCGGCCAGCCTACGATCTGGCGCTCGCCGCGGCGAACGAGGCCCGCAACGGCCGGGCCTTCGACATGAGCCGGGTCCTGGTCATCGGTGACGCCGTCCGCACCGATCTTGCCGGCGCGGCCCTCATCGGCGCCGATGCGCTGTTCATTGCCGGCGGTATCCATCGGGATGAGGTTATGATCGGCGGCGTTCTGGATCAGACCGCTGTCGACGATGTCCTGGCGGCGACAAAAGCCAGGGTCGTGGGCGTCTTGGCGCAGCTGACGCCCTGATCGGCTCTAGCCGGGGCTGATCAAAACATTGCCGGCAACACGCGCTCGCGGTAGGCGAACACCCGCTCCGTCAGATCGTGGAGCAGCCCCTGGAAGGGCCGGAAGACGAAGCGCACGGTCGAGCGTCCCGTCGGCACCTGAACGGCGCGAAACAATACATTGGCCCGCAGCATCCGCGCCGGTTTTCCATTGACCTCGACCTGCCACCAGCGCTGCCAGACATCGTTCAGAACCAGAAAGCCGCCTTGCGGCGCGTCGACCTCGGCGACCACCTCGCCATTCTCATAAGTCACGAGCCGCGCAGAACCGGCGCTTGCCGCGGACGGTGGCTCGGTCTGCGGCGCGGGGATCGCGTCATCGAGCAGCACGGTGCGCGCCGGATCGAAGACGGGCCAGGCGCCTGATGATAGGATCGCCTCGAAATCCACCCGCCTGGCGTTGCCAGCCACCAGCACACGGGGCATGGCGCGTGGATTCTCGTAGATATAGCTCTCGGACGTGCGGGCGATGAGCCGCAGGTCGCCCGGCGCCAGCTTCGCGTCGATCCGCTCGACGGGAATCCCCGTGGCGATAAAGCGCAGGCCGAGCATGTCTGAAAGCAGCGAGCGGTAGGACGGCATCAGCGGGGAAAATTCCCGCTGATCCGGCAAGGCGACATGGTCGCCGGCCCCGGTTGCCCGCGAATAGAGCCCGAGCCGAACCGGATTGTAGCCGAGCGTGTTGTCAAGACCCTGCACAAGGCTGGCATTGGGCCAGGCGAAATCGATGCCCGCGAGTTCGATCCGGTCGCGGCGGTCCGGAGCCTGCGTGCGGGCGAGTTCGCGCTTCAACACGGCGATGGTTTCGGCTTGCGTGTTCCTGGTCAGCATCCGGTACTCGGACGGCGGGAGAGCCGTCGATTCATTGGGTCCGTTATTGGCGGCGAGGTCGACGGCTAGGGTCAATCCGAGGATCAGCGCCGGCAGCAATGCGTGTCCGCGCAGCGCGATCCCACGGGCGGCGACGAGCGCGCCGATGCTCAGGCTCAGGCAAAGCCCGGCGATGATCAGCGGCTGGATCGCGAGATCGAGCTTGCCAACGAAGCGCGCCACCGCAATGCAGGCCGCGAAAGCTCCACCGATGAGCACGATATCGAGCGCCCGTTGCCAGGGCCGCCACGAAAAGGTCCGATCCGTCATCAGCCGGTGCACAAGGTAGCCCCCAAGGATCGCCAGCAGGGCACCGAGCGGGAACATCGCGTCGGCAGGCCGGCGATAAAGGTCGATCCCCGGCAGGAAAGCGAACATGACCTGAAAACCCGGCGTGTAGCGGCCAAGCGCGAAGGTCAGCACCGCGAGTGCCGCCACGCTGATCGCGGCAATCTCCCGGTGCCACATCCGCCCGCGCACGAGCCCCAGGGTCAGGATCAGCAGCAGTGGCGTCATCCCAAGATAAAGCTGGCTCATGTTCCGGGCGAGATAGAGGTTGGTGCCGCCGAAGGCTGCGTCCCAGGCCGGACTCGGCGGCCCCCAATGGTTCATCAGCGGGCCGGCCGTGCCGAACAGATTGGCGACGAAGCCTGTGAGCAGGGCCAGCGGATGCAGTGAACCCTTGTGTGCGCCATCGAGATCGATCATTGGCCGGTTGGATTGCTCGGCCAGCATCAGCGTCAGCAGGATCGGCACGGTGGCCACCAGGATGGCGCCGCCAGCCCCCGCCAGAACGGGCTTGAGGCTGGCACGCATGGCCCGCAGCGGCGCGCCCGACAGCGCCCAGGCCGCAAGAACGAGGCCCACCAGCACATAGACGCCGAGCAAAGCCACCTGATCGCGGCCGAGCACCATGAAGCCTGCCGTTACACCTGCTGCCAGTCCGTAAAGGCCGGAGCGTCGCTCCAGCGCCCGCGACAGCAGGAACAGGGTGATCGCGAACCAGCTCAGGCTGAGAATCTGGCCGATATGCTGAAGCCGCCACGCCGCCGCCGCGCCGAAGGCGAAGGACAAAGCGGCGACAAGCGCCCCGGCCGGGTGCCAGTCGCGATCTCGAAACAGCAGCACGATACAGATCGCACCGAGCAGCAGCATCCCCAGGATCACCGCATCGGCCTGTTGGAAACTCGTATCGGAGACGAACCACGCGAGCGCCAGGAAAGGCGGCGAGAAGATCAGCGATTGCGGATCGGCGATCTGCGGGTGCCCGCCGAAAACGAACGGTGCCCAGAACGGCGATTGCCGGGCTGCCAGCGATTGCGCCAGGAACTGAAGCTGCGGGTAGAAATGCGCCTTCGCGTCCCAGGGAATCGTCACCTGGCCGGAGAGCCATGGCCAGCCGAGCGCCGCCCAGCCGAGCGTCGTCATGGCCAGCACGGCCCCGGTGGTCTTGCGGTTCCAGAAACGCGAAGCCGGTTCACTCATCGGCGCTACCGTCGCCGAAGCGGCTGCATCCGCCAAGCGCCTTCGCGCATCGCCCGCCGCTCGTCCACATGGAACCGGGGTGTCAACCGGGCGGGAGATCGGAAATGCGTCGTTTCGACGCCCTTCACCTTCAGTCGCGGGCGGGTGCCCGCGCCATGACGGCGTCCATGTCGATATAATGCCCCGCCCGGTCGCGCTTGGACGCCAGGTAGCGGACATTGTGGACATTGGGGCGACCAAGGACTCTCTGCGTCGCGGCGACTTCTAGCCCCGATTTGCGGATCGCGCCGATCTTCAAAGGGTTGTTGGTGAGCGCGGTCACGCTCGTGACGCCCAATTGCTTCAGCATTTCCGCCGCGAAATCGAAATGCCGCTGATCGAGGTCGAAGCCGAGGACCTCGTCGGCATCATAGGTGTCCCAGCCCTCGCTCTGGAGCTTGTAGGCGCGCATCTTGTTGGAGAGGCCGTTCCCGCGGCCTTCCTGATCGAGATAGAGCAGGATGCCGCCCTGATTCTCCGCCATCCAGCGCACGGTGTCGCGCAACTGATCGCCGCAGTCGCATTTCAGCGAGCCGAACAGGTCGCCCGTCAAACAGGCAGAATGCAGCCGCACATGCACCGGCTCCGACAGGTCCGGCTTTCCGACCATGATCGCCACCTGGTCGCGCAGGCCCTCGCCGCCGCGGAAGATCACGAATTCGGTTTCGGGTGCGCCTTCCAGCGGCACCGGCGCGCGGCCGACGATATGCAGCGATTCCGTCTGCATGCGGCGATAGATGTTGATGGCGGAGGCTTCCACTACGATCAGCGGTTCGTCTTCCATGGCGTCGAGTTCGACTGGCACCATGATCACGGCGGGAAGGATCAGGGAGAGTGCCGCGAGCTCGAGCGCGCTGTCATCGACGGCGCTGGCAAGGCCGACCGGGGCGTCAAGCCGGGCCTCGGGCTTAAGCACCAGGCTCTCGATCCGAGCCATGTCAATCGTTGGCAGGGCGACGATGCCGGCAAACTTCCGTTCCGTCGCCCCAAGGCGACGCAGCCTGGCGGCGGGTAGGATCAGGCGCGCCTGGCCCTCGGCGAAATCCTCAAGCCGCTCCAGAAAGGCGGCGTCGATGAGTTCGGCGGAAATCGCCAGGGCGCTCTGCGTGCCGGCGCGGATCAGCACGGGTCGACCGGATCGGAATTCGGACAGCGCGCGATCGACAGTCACATTGTCGGTATTGCCGTCGGATCCAAAGAGCGAACGTGTCTTGCGCATCAATCACCGCCATCTCGCTGCACAGGATGAACCTGGCGCATGTGCCTGGAAACAGGACCCCCGCAGCCCGCTCGCTGTATCGCAATTTCCGTTTGAACCCAAGATGAACATTGCGAGCGAGAGGCCTGATTGCAAAGGTCGCGTTCCCGTCATGCGCCGGCCATAAACGGGGCCGGACGAGGGGGCGGGCAGCAGGAACCATTGTGCCGGGGCGGCCCTTGGTGGCCAGTGCGGCGCGCCTCGCGCGGCATGGACAGGCACGATCCATGCGGACACAATGTGCCATCGGCGAAGGGGAGAAAGTAATGAGGATGGAGCCTAAGACACAGCTGGTCTACAACGCCACGGCGCGTGGGTTCCACTGGATCACGGTCGCCTTCGTCATCCTGCTGGTTCCCGTCGGGGTTTACATGGCCTATCGCGGGGGCACGCTCAACATCTGGGACGGGGTGACGAACAATCTTTATTCGGCGCACAAGCTGGCTGGTTTCACCCTGCTCTGGATCATGGTCGCCCGCCTGGCCTATCGGCTGGTGAAAGGCGCTCCTGCCGACGAACCGACGCTTCAACCCTGGCAAAAGGTCGTCGCACACGCCACGCACTGGGGTCTCTATGGGTTTTTGCTCGCGGTGCCGCTGGCCGGATGGGTCGCCGTCTCGCTTTATCCCTCGCTCGGCGTGTTCGATCTTTTCAACCTTCCCGGGATCGTCTCGCCGAACCAGCAAGCGGCGGAGACCGCCCTGTTCGTCCACAAGGTGCTGGGCTGGGGCTTGGGATTGCTGATCGGCGCGCACGTCATGGGCGTGCTCTATCACGCCGTTATCCGCAAGGACGGCGTGCTCCGGCGCATGATGCCGGGGCGCGGCTGAGGACGGTCATCCGAGAGTTGTCTGCGTGGACGCTGTCGCTCAGGTCGCTGGCGGCACGGCCCACAGATCGAGATGTCCGATTGTTCCGGAACGGGCCTTCTCCTTCGAAATCAACCAGTTCACGATATCGTCATCGCCGACGGCTCCGGTCTCGCGCACGGCATCGGCGATGCCTGCCGTCAGCGCCTTGGTCAACCCGGCTTGCGAAGGTCCCAGGGTCCAGGGGCTGGCGGCGGTTTCGACCTCGTAGCCGCGCTTTTTGAAGCGCCGCACGAGTTCGTCCGTCGCATCGGGGCCGGCGGAGGGGCCGAAGCCCTTGTCGCGGCGCTGATGGGCGTTGAAGGCCGCCAGCATAGCGGCATCGGCCTGGTGCGGCGGCTGCCATTCCTCCCGCCCGTCATAGGTGAGAACGGTGTAGAGCGGCAGTTTTCGTTTGGCCAAGGCCGCGACGAAATCCTCCAGCCATTGCGGCGAGACGAGATCGAACAGGGCCGAGGCCGTGACGAAATCCGGTCGCCAGTCCAGCAGCTTGTCGAGATCGGTGGTGAGATCGGCCTTGCGCAGGTCAACGGTGACGTGGCGTCGGCCCTTGGTCAGCAGCAACTCCTCGCCGAAGACCTCCGCCTGATCGGCCCAGCGGGTGAGGTTCTCGCGCGCGGCATCCAGAAGCCGGCTATCGAAATCGACCAGCGTCCAGTGCTGCCAGTCCGGCAGCACGTTCCAGGAGCCGCGCAGGTTGGAGCCGGTGCCGCAGCCCAGATCGAGCACGCGCACGCCCTCACGCCCCTCAAAGCGTTGCGCCACCAGATCGAGCAACTCGGCGTTGCGGGCGTCGTGGTCTGCCGGCTCTCGCAAGGCGAGCCAATCGGGGGAAAATCCGCTCATGAATGGGATACCTTGCTACAGACTGTGGCGATGATGCGGGCGGTTTCGGACCAGCGTGGCAGATCGCGGCAGGTCGCCCACGCCCGGCCGGCCCGGTTCAAACGCGCCGACCGGTCGCCGATCAGCCCCGCAAGCGCCTGGCTGAGTTCCCCGGCATCGCCGGGCTTCACCTTCAGGGCCACGTCATCGGGAACGGTTTCAGCCGCCGCGCCGCCGGTCGTGCAGACGATCGGCAACCCGCGCGCCCAGGCCTCGGTCAGCGCCATGCCATAACCTTCGAACAGCGAAGGCTGGACGAAGATGTCGCAGGCGGCATAGGCACTTGCCACCTCGTCGTCGCTCAAGGCCGACCGCAGGCGGATACGACCCTCAAAACCGGCTTCGAAGATCTGTCGGCGCAGAGCCAGCGTCGTCTCAGGGGAACGATCGATCGCGCCGACGATATCGAGTTCCCAAGCAAGGTCACGAAGGGTGGCGAGCGCCGCGACCAGCACGTCATAGCCCTTGCGCGGCACGACCGACCCGACCGCCAGCAACCTTGTCGGCAGCCCGGCACCCGACGGAATCGCGCGCGGCGCCGGATCGGTGCCGGGCTCGGCGACCGTTATCCGTTCCGGCGGCACGGCGAATTCGGCGGCCAGCAAACGCTTGGTGGCGTTGCTCGTGGTCACGACATGGGCGGCATAGCGCAACGCGGCGGCTTCGCGCGCCACGAGTTCCGCCGCACGCCGCACCGTCAGTCCGGCCTCGAACCCAAGCGGATGGTGGCAGAGCGCGACGACACGGCCCGCAAGGCCTGCGGCCGCGCTTTCGGGAAAGGTGCCGTAGGCCAGCCCGTCGATCAGCAGCACGGCGTTCCAGTCGCTGGCCAGCAGCCGGTGGCCGGTTTCCGCCATGTCGCCATCGCTGGGATCGGGAAAGGAGCCGGGCAGGGCCAGATGATCGGCCGCAACGCCCGATGCCCGCCACTCGGCCAGCACGCGCCGGTCATAGGCGTAGCCCCCCGTCGGCAACCGGATGTCGCCGGGAATGGCGAAGACGATGGGTCTCGCGATCGTCAAGCCAGGTAACCCTCATAGGCGGCGCGGGCGAGATCCGTTTCGTGCAGGATCACTCGGATCTTGGCGAGGCTGTTGCCGTCCTCGCCGAGCGCGCCTGATCTGGCGGCCTTGGCCATCTCATCGAAAATGTACTTGCACAGGAATTCGGTCGTGGTCAGAACGCCCTTGAATTGCGGCAATTCGTCGAGATTGTGATATTTCAACGGCTTCAGGGTCTCGGCCAGGACGTCGAGCGCCGCGCCGATATCGACCACGACATTGTGCCTCGTCATCGTCTCCCGGAAAAAGGCGACGTCGACCACGAAGGTGGCGCCATGCATGTTCTGCGCAGGGCCGAAGAACGGGTCCGGCAGCGAATGGCCGATCATGATGCGGTCACGGACTTCGACGGAAAACATAAGGCGGTTCCTTGGAGGTTGCGGCGTCAGCGCGCGACGGGGCGCGTGCCGAGGGATTCGGAAAAACGCAGGAGATAGCCGTCCGGATCGGTGACCAGAAACTGGCGCACGCCGATTTCGCTGTCGCCTGCCCTGTACCAGCGCTCTTCCGGCGCGGCAAAGACCGGATACCGCGCGCCCGACAACGCATCAAGCAGGGTCGCGATGCCTGTCACCGTGATCTCGAAATTGATGCCGCGACCGTAAGGCCGCTCCATGGGTCCCGTATCCCAGATGCCGCGCCGCTCGGCTGGACCCGATCCGCGCTGCTCCAGCATGACCTCGACTCCATCGCGCTCGACATAGGCGAAGCCGCTTTCCGGCCGCTCGTAAAGCACCCTGAAGCCGAGGATACCGATCCAGAAGGCGAGGCTGGCGGCGATGTCGTCGACGACGAGTTCGGGTACCAGCGGCGGCCGCGCGGCCGTTCGCGGGGCAGAGCGCTCGGCTTCGGCTGGAATGGCGACACTTTTGCCATCGTAACGCAGGACGGCGGTCAGACTGCGATATGCTGGCGAAAACAGGTCCGGCAAAAGTGTCGACGCGTCTTCGAAAGCGATCTCTTCCGTGATCAGCGCATCCAGCCGGTTATCGGCCAGCAGGGCGAGCGCGGTCCTGAGCCGGCGGCCGTAATCCCAACGGGCCCGGCGCGAAGCCGATACCTGCCCGACCTGCGACGAGATCAATTGCAGCCGCCGCGAATGGAATGCACCTCCAAGCGGAGCAGCCACCGTGCCCTCGCCATACCAGCTCATCTCGACGATGCGGGCCTCGAACCCGGCCGCGGCGACGGCGGTGGCAAGGCCGCCCGCGGAGGCGCTGGCGTGGAAAACGAGATCGGCATCGTCGGGTGCCTCGGCTGGGATTGCGAAGCCGCAGCCGAATGAACGAGCGATCTCCGCGCGGCTCGGATCGGTATCGACGACCGTCACGTCCGCTCCCGGAAGCCTGGCTGAAAGGAACGCCACCAGCAGGCCGAGCACGCCGCCGCCGACCACCACGATCCGGTCGCCCGGCCCGGACCCCGCATCCCAGTGGGCGTTCAGCGCCGTTTCCATGTTGGCCGCAAGGGTCGCCCGGCGTGCGGGAACGTGGGGCGGCACCAGCGTCAGCATCGCGACGGATGCATCAAACACATCCTGGTGGGGATGGAGGGTGAACACCGTCTGCCCGATCAGGTCCGCCGGGCCGTCCTCGACGACAGCAACAGCGCAATAGCCGTATTTAACGGGAAAGGGAAAATCCCCCTCTTGGCCGGGGCAGCGCATCCGTTCCCGCTCCGACTCCGGAACCCGACCCTGAAACACGAGGCGCTCGGTGCCGCGGCTGATGCCGGACCACAGCATCCGCATCCGCGCCTGACCGGGGGCGAGCGCGGGCAGCACAGCGCCATTCAGCGCACATTCACCGGCGCTCGCATACCAGAGCGCTTGTGCCTGGCGGCCAGGTCCGGCATGGACTGGCGAACGCTGGACAGGTGGAAGCTGGATCGATCCCGTCGAAGCGGATGGGGCAGTCACGGCAAACTCCGGTCCGGATGAGGCAGGCGGCGCGACGGCAGGACGCCCGCGCCTGTCAGACCACAACTCGACCCTGATGACGAGGCCCTGAATTGAGCATGAACGAGCATTCCGCGCCGACCGCTTTCGACGGCGCGTCTCCTGTCGCCATGCGCGCGGCGCCCGAGCGGCGGGACGGACTGACACCGGCCGGTATTCAAAGCCGGGCACTGCTCTCGGGCCGGCGCTGGCTGGTTCTGGCGCTCAATGTGCTGACGTTTCTCGCGCTGATGTGGGCCCTGTCGAAGGTGCTTTCGGCGGGCGGCTGGACGATCACCGATGCTGTCATCTTCGTCGCTTTCGCCTTCGGGGCGCCGTGGACCGTGCTTGGCTTCTGGAATGCGGTGCTCGGCTTCTGGCTGCTGCATGGCCGGGCCGATGGTTGGCGGCAGGTCGCGCCTTATCTGCCGGCGGCGGATGCCGACGTGCCGCTGACCATTCGCACCGCCGTGCTGATGACCTTGCGCAACGAGGACCCGGAGCGCGCCTTCGCTCGGCTTCGCGTGGTGAAGCAGAGCCTCGATGCCACGGGCCAGGGCGATGCGTTCGACTTCTTCGTGCTCTCCGACACCAACCTTGACGACGTTGGCGAACGCGAGGCTGAGCTTGCCAAAAGCTGGGCGGCCGAACTTGAGGCGACCGCATCCGGCGGCGGCTCGCGCCTCGTCTATCGCCGCCGCACCGACAACACCGGCTTCAAGGCCGGCAATGTCCGCGATTTCTGCGAACGCTGGGGCGACCGTTACGAGGTGATGCTGCCGCTCGATGCCGACAGCGTCATGTCGGGCGAGGCCATCGTCCGGCTGGCGCGCATGATGCAGGCCTATCCCAAGCTCGGCATTCTCCAGAGCCTCGTGGTCGGCATGCCCTCGGCCAGCGCCTTTGCCCGCGTCTTCCAGTTTGGTATGCGCCACGGCATGCGCGCCTACACCATGGGCCAGGCCTGGTGGGTGGGCGATTGCGGCCCGTTTTGGGGCCATAATGCCATGGTCCGCATCGCCCCGTTCCGCGACGAATGTCATCTGCCCCTGCTGCCCGGCCCGGCTCCGCTTGGAGGCCATGTGCTCAGCCACGATCAGGTGGAAGCGACCCTGATGCGCCGCGCCGGCTACGAAGTGCGCGTGCTTCCCGTGGAGAACGGAAGCTGGGAGGAAAACCCGCCGACCATGCTCGATTTCGCCAAGCGCGACCTGCGCTGGTGCCTGGGCAACCTGCAATACGTGAAACTGCTGGATCTGTCGTCGCCCAAGCTGCTGCCGGGTCTGAAGGCCATGAGCCGGTTCCAGCTCGTCTGGGCGATCCTGATGTTCATCGGCCTGCCGGCCTGGACCCTGATGATCGCGTTGCTGCCGATCAAGGCGATCGAGGACCGGGCCATTGTCGATTATCCTTCGACGCTGGCGGCCATGCTCTACGTGACGTTCTTCGCGATGTATCTGTCGCCGAAGATCGCCGGCCTCGCCGATATCCTGGCCACCAAAGGCGGGCCTGAAAGCTATGGCGGCCGGGGTCGCTTCCTGGCCTCCGCCGTGATTGAACTCGTCTTCTCCTTCCTGCAAGGCGCGGTATCCAGTTTCCGCACCACGGTGTTCATGATCGGACTGCTGTTCGGCCGCTCGACCATCGGCTGGAACGGGCAGGCCCGCGATGCGCAGTCGCTGTCCTTCGCCACCGCCTTTGCCGGCCTCTGGCCGCATCTGCTGTTCGGCCTCTACGTCGTCGGCACGCTGGCCTGGCTGTCGCCGACGCTGATGTGGTGGTCGCTGCCGCTGACCGCCGGCTATCTGCTGGCCATTCCCTTTGCGATTCTCACTGCCTCGCCCGCCGTCGGCCGCTGGTTCGTGACCAAGGGCATCTGCGGCATTCCCGAGGATTTCGATCTGCCCGCCGAATTGCGGGCGATCCGTTCCGGCGGCGTCTGATGTCTCGCCTTCGCCTGCCGCCTGGCTCGGCCCGCGCGATATCCCGGTCGCTGCGGGTCTATCATGGCGACAAGAGCCGTCACCCGGCGATGGATGCGCTCCATGGGCGCTTCATCCGGCCGGGCAATCTCGCCTTCGACATCGGCTCCCATGTGGGGGACCGCGTGTCGTCGTTCCGCCGGCTGGGGGCGCGGGTCGTGGCGCTGGAGCCGCAGCCGGCCTGTATGCGCGTTCTTCGGCTGATCCATGGCCGCGATCCGGCCGTGACGCTTGTCAACGCCGCCGGTGGCGACAAGCCCGGCGAGGTGACGTTCCGGATCAATTCGGCGAACCCCACCGTCTCCACCGTCTCCGAGGATTTCGTCAGGGCGGCGGAAGGTGCTGGCGGCTGGGAGGGGCAGGTCTGGGATACGACCATCACCGTTCCCAGCACCACGCTCGACGAATTGATCGCCCGGCATGGTAAGCCCGCCTTCATCAAGATCGATGTCGAAGGTTTCGAGGATCATGTCCTTTCCGGCTTGAGCCAACCCGTACCGGCGCTGTCGTTCGAGTTCACGACCATCGGCCGCGAGGTCGCGTTCAAGTGTCTCGACCGGCTGGCGCGGCTCGGCCCCTATCGCTTCGATATCGCGCTCGGCGAAACGCAGGTGCTGACTTTCGGCGAGCCGGTCTCGGCCGAGGTCATGGCGCGCCATATCGCGGACCTGCCGCATGAGGCCAATTCCGGCGATGTCTATGCTATTTTCGAGCCTTAAGGAGACACGACCCATGATGGCGCGCCTGTCCTTGATCGCCGCCGCCCTGCTGTTGGCCGGGGCGGCGTCCGCGGCTTCGCTCGATGGCGTTCCCGTCGAGGTCCGGAATGCGTCCGAGCCCGTGCTTTGCGCCGAAAAGGACAATGTCACACTGATGATGGCATCGCCGGAAGTCCGCCGCTTCCGGATCGAGGCCGGGCATCCGGCCTATATCGCCGGGTTGCAGAAGGACAATTGGGAGGCGGACTGGACGGCCTGCGACCTTTCGGGCGACCCGGCCTTCGCACCGCCGACGCCGCCGCGCCGCGTGACCTTCTACGAGAGCATCGAATACTGGCTCGTCGGCTACACCTTCCCGACCTTCTGGCGCCCGGCGGACACGACCTTCCGCGTCGGCGACCGGGTGGAGAAGGGCCTGCATCTGGTGCAGCTCTGGAAACTCGGCAAGGACAAATCCTACGAGGTCCTGGTGGTCTATCCGCAGGATGGCTACTGGCGCGCCCGGCCGATGCCGCCCTCGCATCTGGCGGCGACGGCTTACGGCTCGTCGTTCCTGTTCGGCCCCATCGAGCAGGAGGGGAGACCCGTCGTCAACATCCGCGAGATCGTCTTCGATCCGAAGACGCTGACCTTCAACCTCGCCTTCAAGGACGGTTCGAACGGCGCGTTGACGCTGTCGGGCGTCGATGAGAACCGCATGGTGCTGGATGCCGTGCTCGACAAGCCGGTGATCGGCGGCAAGGCTTTCGCGGCGCTCCGCTCGATGTATGTCACCGAGTTCAACAACGATGTCGCCCGCGTCGCCGTCCGCGAGCCCAACGCCCAGCGCTGGCGCGAGGAGCATATCCTCGATTTCAAATCGGCGAGCGCCACCGATGTCTGGACCGGCCGGCACAACTTCTCGCAGCACAATACTTCATCGCCCGACATGGTGTTCAAGGGCTTCGCGAAGAACCCGGAAGCGCCCGTGGTCACCCCTCGCAAGCCTTGAGCGAGGACAAGCCATGGATGTCAGGGACAGCAACGGCACGATCCTGAAGGATGGCGACAACGTCACTCTGATCAAGGATTTGAAGGTCAAGGGCACATCCGTCACCCTGAAGCGCGGCACCATGGTCCGGGGCATCCAGCTCACCGACGATCCGGTGCAAGTCGAATGCCGGGTCGAGAAGATCAAGGGCCTGGTGCTGCGGACGGAGTTTTTGAAGAAGGCGTGAGAGCGGCGCTTTCCACTCCCGCGCTTGACACATTGCTTGCCCGTGCAAAGCTCACGCCCCTTTTGTACCGGAGACCGCAACCATGAATGTGCGCGAGACGCCGAAGACGGATGCGGACATGGTGCCCGGCCTGCGCCTCAACCTCATCGATGGTGGCGATGTCCCGGCTCGCAGCGGCCGCACGCTCGATGTCGCCTGCCCCTCTGACGGCCTGCCCTTCGCGGCGATCCAGCGCTCGGATACGGCAGATATCGATGCGGCGGTTCAGGCTGCGCGCCGCGCTTATGACGGTGCATGGGGCCGCCTGACCGCGACCGAGCGCGGGCGGCTGCTGATGAAACTTGGCGAGGCCATAGCCGCCCGGGTCGATGAACTCGGCGCGCTCGAATCGCGCGATACCGGCAAGCCGCTGGCCCAGGGCCGCGCCGACATGGTGGCGACGGCACGTTATTTCGAGTTCTACGGCACCTCGGCCGACAAGCTGCATGGCGAGACGATTCCGTTTCTGAACGGCTACACCGTGGCGGTGATCCGCGAGGCCCATGGCGTCACCGGCCATATCGTGCCGTGGAACTATCCGGCGCAGATTTTCGGGCGTTCGGTCGGCGCGTCGCTCGCCTGCGGCAATGCCTGCGTCGTCAAGCCGGCGGAGGATGCCTCGCTGTCGCTGATCGCCATCGGCCGGCTGGCGCTGGAGGTCGGCCTGCCGCCGGGTGCGCTCAATATCGTAACGGGGCTGGGTGCGGAGGCGGGCGCTGCGCTTGCCGCCCATCCGGGCATCGATTTCCTGTCCTTCACCGGCAGTCCCGAGGTGGGGACGATGGTGCAGCAGGCGGCAGCCGCCAACCATGTCGGTGTCACGCTGGAACTGGGCGGCAAATCCCCGCATCTCGTCTTCGCCGATGCCGATATCGAGGCGCTGGCCCCGGTCGTCGTTAGGGCGATCACCCAGAATGGCGGCCAGACCTGCTCGGCCGGCTCGCGGCTGCTGGTCCAGCGATCGGCCTATGATGCGGTGGTCGCGGCGGTCGCGGCGCGGTTCGCAGCGGTTCGCGCCGGCCCGCACGAGGCCGATCTCGACATGGGCGCGATGATCAACGCCCGCCAGAAGGCGCGGGTCGAGCGCTATGCCCGCCTTGCCGAAAGCGACGGCATCGCGGTACTCGCTCGCGGGCAGATTGTCGCCGATGCGCCGGCGGGCGGTCATTATGTCACGCCGCTTCTGCTTGGGCCGGTGCCGCGCTTCCATGCGCTGGCGCAGGAGGAAGTCTTCGGCCCCGTGCTGTCGGTCCTGCCGTTCGATGACGAGGCGGATGGCTTGGCGCTCGCCAACGGTACGCCCTACGGCCTCGTCGCCGGCATCTGGACAAAGGATGCCGCCCGTTCGATGCGGCTGGCGCGCGCCGTGCGGGCGGGGCAGGTCTTCGTCAACGCCTATGGGGCGGGCGGCGGCATCGAGCTTCCCTTCGGCGGCTTCAAGAAATCCGGCCATGGCCGCGAGAAGGGCTTCGAGGCGCTCTATGAATTTTCCGCCTCCAAGACCATCGTGCTGAATCACGGCTGAGATTGCCGCCACGGGGGAACTGCAATGCGTCTGAAAAACAAGATCGCCGTGGTCACGGGCGGCGCACAGGGTTTCGGCTACGGCATCGCCGAGACGTTTGCCCGCGAGGGCGCGCGCGTCGCCGTGGTCGACATCAATTTTGACAAGGCCCGCGAGGCGGCGAAGGAAGTGGGCAGGCGCGCCTTCGCGGTGCGCTGCGATGTCGGCAAGGGCAGGAGCGTCGACGCCGCCATCGCGAAAATCGTTGCGAAGGCCGGCCGGGTCGATATCCTTGTCAACAATGCCGGCGTCAGCCATCGCAACATGCCGATGCTCGATGTGAGCGAGGAAGACTATGACCGGGTCTTTACCGTCAACGTCAAGTCGATCTACCTGCTCGCCAAGGCTGTGGTTCCGCTGTTTCGGGCGCAAGGCGGCGGCGTCATCTGCAACATCGGCTCGACGGCCGGCATCCGCCCGCGCCCCGGCCTCGCCTGGTACAATGCCAGCAAGGGTGCTGTGAACCTGCTGTCGAAATCGATGGCGGTGGAACTGGCGCCCGATCGCATCCGGGTCAACGCCATCGCCCCCGTCGCCGGCGAGACGCCGCTGCTCGCGACCTTCATGGGCGAGGATACGCCGGCCAAGCGAGCCTCATTCAAAGCGTCGATTCCCTGGGGTCGGCTCTCGCTGCCGCAGGACATCGCCAGCGCGGCGCTGTTCCTCTGTTCCGACGAGGCGGAGATGGTCACGGGCGCCGTGCTGGAGGTCGATGGCGGGCGGTGTATTTAACCGTCAACTCGGCAGCCCGAGATCGACGAGGCCGTGATCGATGACGCTGCCATCCGGGCCGATGCCGCGACGCCGGACCTCGATGACCGCCTTTGCGCCGGACGTATCGATGGAGACAAGATGCCATGTGCCTTGCTCGTGCGGCGAGCGCGAACCGGTGGAGGCCGAGGGCACGCCGATGATGGGCACCAGACCGTCGGGACCCTGCCGCCAGGCCAGCGAGGTGACATGGTTGTGGCCGTGCAGCACGAGGTCCGCGCCGGCCCTTGCCAGCATCGTTTCGAAGGCGCGGGCGTCGGTCAGTTCGCGTCCGGGCTTGGCGCCGCCGACCCAGGGCGGATGATGGATCAGGATCACGCGCACCAGGCCGCGCGCCTTGACCTCACCCAACAGCGCTTCCGCCCTGTCGATCTGGCCTTGGCCGAGGCGGCCGGTCGCGCGCAAGGGTGGTGACGGCACGCCGGTGTCGAGGCCGATCAGCGCGATCTTGTCTCGTACCTTCAGCCATGGATAGCCCGGCTTGCCATCGTCGCCCGTCTGCCAGGGCGCCATGTCCCGCATCAGCGGGAGCAGCGAACTTGGCACATAGGCGTCGTGATTGCCCGGCACGAAGCTGACATGCTCGCGCGGACCGAGGCGGTCGAGAAATGTGATGGCGGTCTTGAACTCGTCCGGCAGGCCGATATGCGTGACATCGCCAGTGCAGGCGACATGGTCGGGCCGATGGGCCAGGATGTCGGCGATGACGAGATCGAGCACGTCCATGTCATGGACATGGCGCCGCGACCTGCGCCAGTTCGCGTAGCCGGTGATGCGCTTGTTGAACAGCTCGCTCAGCCGGAAGCTGATATGCGGGCCAAGATGCGGATCGGAGAGGTGCGCGAGAGTGAACACGATCTGCGCATGGCCCTGCCGACGCGGTCACGTCAAGCGGAATGCGCGGATTGAGGGATCAAAACAGCCGGGGCGTCAGCTCGGAAACGACGACCGAATCGGTAAGTGTCAGGGCGGGCTGCCATACATAGGCCCGTTCGGCCGGTGCCTTGGCGGATGGGGCATTGATGAGCGCGGTGATGATCGTCAAAAGCATCGAACTTGTCCTGAACGGCGGGAATGAAAAACGGTATACTCCAAATTCTGAACTGCGTCCAAGACAATTCGACGATTTGATTGCAGCTTCGTCATGCGTGAAACGCATGAATATTGATCATCCTTCGTTAACGACTTGAAGGTCTCCGCCATGGACGAGTCCTCGTCGCCATCGCCAAACTGGCGTTTTCGCCTGATGCAGCGGGCGGCTCATCTCGTTTTCCGAGTAACGCGAGGGATGACAATGGGTGTGCGCGCCGTTGTGATCGATGAAACCGACGCGATCTTTCTGGTGCGCCATACCTATGCGCCAGGCTGGCACTTGCCGGGCGGCGGCGTCGAGCCGGGTGAAACCCTGGAACAGGCGCTCGTCAAGGAACTGCGCGAGGAGGCCAATATCACGCTGACTGGCCTGGTGACGCTGCATGGGATGTTCCTCAATCGTGCCGCTTCGCAGCGCGACCATGTGGCGGTCTTTGTCGTCCGCGATTTCGAGCAGAGCGAGGCCAAGATCGGCGACCGCGAAATCGCCGAGGCGGGCTTCTTTCCTCGCAGTGCTTTGCCGGAGGGAACGACGCGCGGCACGCTGGCCCGCCTGCGCGAAGTGCTGGACGAGGAGCCATTATCGGCCGAGTGGTGAGTCCAGGCGCTGCCAGGTCGGCTTCAGCGGAGCCGGCTTTCGTTCGCGGCGCGGATGCGCTAACCGGCGTGCATGAGTAGCGTGCCTGTATGACGTCATTGTCATTGACCATCCGCAACGAAGTGTCGGGCGACGCCGCCGCCATCGAGCGTCTGCACGAGCGCGCCTTCGGACCGGGCCGCTTCGCTCGCACGGCCTTTCGCCTGCGCGAGGGCGGGGGGCAGGACATGACCTGCTGCTTTGCGGCCCATGTCGGTACCTTCCTGGCGGGATCGGTGCGGGTGACGCCGGTGGTCGCCGGAGGGGTTTCCGCCATCATGCTGGGGCCTTTGACCGTCGATCCGGCTTTCGAAGGCAAGGGCGTCGGCGGGGCGCTGATGGACCGGGCGATCTCGGCTGCCCGTGATTTCGATTACGGGCTGGTGCTCCTGGTCGGCGATGCGCCCTACTATGCCCGTTTCGGCTTTCGGCCCGTGCCATTCCGCCAGATGAGCCTGCCCGGACCCGTCGATCCGGCGCGGTTCCTGGTGCTGGAACTTGCCGAGGGCGCGTTGGCCGCGGCGCACGGACCGGTGCGACCGAGGCGCACCTAGGCGGTTTTCCGCCCGAACCTGCGGCCGCTTTCGCCGAGCCATCCCGCCGCGAGCGCGCCGAGCAGCAGTGCGAGACCTGCGAGGCCCAGGAACAGGGGCGTGATCGAAACGCCGCGCACGATGCCGGTTCCGGTCACCTTGAGCCCGATCCAGTCCGTTCCCGTCAGCCGCGCGCCGGACTGGATGGCGACGATGCGCGGCACGTCGACATCCGAACCGCTGGCCCGGCCGATGCGCCGCGAGGAGCCCCCGGTGGCGTCCGCGATGGGCTGCATCCGGGTGGAATCGCTGACGACCTCGATCAGCTCACGGGCGTTTTCCGGGCCGACGCTGACAAAGCGCGTCAGGTCGGCGGTCGCCATCTTGTGCAGCCCGAGTTCGGTCGCCTGGACGCTGGCGGTGAACAGGCCGGGCTGGCGCTGTTCGAGGGTGATCGTGCGGGTGGTGCCATCCGGGCCTGTCAGTGTGACCGGCGCCGGCACATCGCCCAGTGTCTGGCGTTCGATCTCGATGGTACGGCCGCGCGCGGTGGCCCGAAGTGCCTCCTCCTCAAGCTCAGGCTCCTTCATCAGCCAGTGGCCGAGGCGGCGCAGCAGGTCGACATGCGGCCCGCCGTCGCGGTAGCCGCGCGACCAGAGCCAGGCATGGTCGGACAGGAACAGCGCGACACGCCCCTTCTGCTCGCGTGCCAGCGACAGGAGCGGCCGGTCGCCGGGCCCGGTCATCACCGTGGAACCGCTGCGGGATGTCGCGCCCACCAGGCGCAGCCATTCGCCCCAGCGCGGCGGCTCGACCTCGGAACCCGGCAGGTCGCGGGTCACGGGATGACGCCGGCCCGGATCGCTGATCCGCGCGCGATAGGCCTCTTCCAGCACCCGCCCGTCTGGCAGGGCCGGCAGGATCGCGCCCAGCGGCGTACGGGCCAGGCTCTGCGCGCCGGCATATTCGGGGCCGGCCGCGACCAGAAGTGCCCCGCCCTCGCGCACGTATTTGACGATGTTGTCGAAATAGGCGAGCGGCAGGATCGACTGGTTGGCATAGCGGTCGAAGATGATCAGGTCGAAATCCTTGATCTTGACCTGGAACAGCTCGCGCGTTGGAAAGGCGATGAGCGACAATTCGTTGACGGGCGTGCCGTCCTGCTTCTCGGGCGGGCGCAGGATGGTGAAGTGGACGAGGTCGACATTGGCGTCTGCCTTCAGCAGGTTGCGCCAGGTCCGCTCGCCCGGATGCGGCTCGCCGGACACCAGCAGCACGCGCAGCTTGTCGCGCACGCCCTCGATGGTGATCACGGCGCGGTTGTTGACGAGGGTCAGTTCGTTATCGAGCGGCGCGGCCTCGATCTCGATGACGTTGGGTCCCGCGCGGTCGATCCGAACGGGCAGTTGCACGGTTTGACCGGCGACGACCTCGCGGCGCGCCAGCACCTCGCCGTCGCGGCGCAGCACGATGGTGCCGCGGCCCGGTCCGTTGGCCTCCAGCATCCTCAGGCGGATGGTCTGATCCTTGCCGACGATGCCGAAGCGCGGCGTATCGAGCAGCGTGACGCGCCGGTCGATCTCGCGTTCGCGGCCCGTCGTCAGAACATGCAGCGGCGCCTTGAAGCCGATCGACTCCGCCGAAGCAGGCACATCGTGAGCAAGACCGTCGCTGACAATGATTGCCCCCGCCACACGCTCGGCCGGCACGTCGCCGAGTGTTGCCGTCAGGGCTTCGAACAGCCGCGATCCGTCGCCCGAGCCCGCCGCATCCGTCACGTCGACAATGCGCGGCTCGAATCCGGGCAGGGCCCGCAGCTGCCGCTCGATCTCGGCGCGGGCCTTGTCGGTCTGCGCCGTGCGGTCGGCCAGCCGGTTTGAGGTGGAGCGATCGATGACCACGGCCACCACGTCCTTAACCGGCTCGCGATCCTCCCGCACGAAGGAGGGATCACCGAGCGCGATGGTCAGCGCCGCCAGCGCCAGGGCCCGCAGCAGCGAGCCTCGCCCGGCGAGCACGATGGCCGCACCCGCCGCCGCCATGGCCAGCAGCGCAAGCGCCGCCAGCAAGGGCAGTGGTATCAGCGGCGAAAAGGCCATGCTCCACATCGCGGGCTCCTATTGGCCAAGCCGTTCGAGGAGGGCCGGCACATGCACCTGATCGGCCTTGTAGTTGCCGGTGAGCGCATACATCACGATGTTGACGCCCGCCCGCAGCGACATCTCGCGCTGGCGCGGATCGCTGCCGGAGATCGGCAGCAGCGGTTCGCCGCGCTTGCCCACGGCCCAGCCGGCGGCGAGATCGTTCGAGGTGATGATGATCGGCGAGACGCTGTCGCCCGCCCGGGCCGGCCGGCGTCCATCCTCGGCGACCGGGGGCAGGACCTCCGTCCAGGTCTGGCCCGTGGCATAGCGGCCGGGGAAATCCTCCAGCAGATAGAAGGTCTTGGTCAGCACGTGGTCGCGGGGCACAGGCTCCAGTTCGGGAATGTCCAGCGTTTGCAGCATCCGCCGCAGATGTAGCGCTTCGGGCGTGGCGCCGCCGCCGGGACGCGCCACGAGCGCATCGCGCGTGTCGAAGATCACGAGGCCGCCGCCCTTCATGTAGGTCTCGATCCGGCGCAGAGTCTCCGGCGCGGGCAGTGTCCGGCCGGCGACGATGGGCCAGTACAGCACCGGATAAAAAGCGAGTTCGTCGCGCACCGGATCGACCCCCACCGGATCGCCGGCCTCCAGCGCCGTGCGCGCGCCGAGCGCATAGGTCAGGCCTGTCAGTCCGGCTTTCGAAACATCGTCGACCGCCCTGTCGCCGGTGACGACATAGGCCATGCGCGTCGTCGTGCCAGCCGCGACCTGATCGCGGGTAATGGGCGGCCGCGTGTCCGGGACCGGGGCGGCGAAGGGCGTCGGGCTCGATTGCGCCAGAGCCGGATCGCCTGTCGCCGGAATCAGGACGAGCGCGGCGAGCAGCATGGCGGCCGGAGCCGCCCGTATCGGCCTGATGCGTCGCAGGCGTCCGCCAAGCCACAGGGTCGCCAGGGTATCGATGATCAGCAGCAGCAGCCCGGCGACCAGGGCCAATGGTCGCAGGTCGCGCGCCACTGGCTTGTCGATCGGCAGGATCGACGCATTGAGGCCCGAAAAATCGAGCGGCGCGAGCTGGTCGTCGGCGGTGAGGGCGTTGATCGCGAGTCCGCCTTCGGCTGCGCCGTAGAAGCCCGGCGGGTGCTGCAAGGTCGCGCGCGCCTCCCAACTGCGGGGCACGCCTTGCGTGGTGGCGGCGGGATCGCGGGCGACGCCGTAGCCATCGAGCACGCGGCGGGCCGGCAGCAGATCGGCGCGCCCGTCGCCTGCTCCGTCCTCGCCAACGCTCCCCTGACCTTGCGCGGAACCGGCAAGCTGCACCACGCGCCGCAGCATGTCGACGAACAGGCCCGACAGCGGCAGGTTCGACCAGGTCGTGTCGGCGGTGACATGGACCATGACGATCATGCCGTCGCCGCGCCGGTCGCCGGTCATGACCGGGGTGCCGTCCTCCAGCGCCGCCCAGGTCTTGGCGGCGAGGTCGGCTTCCGGCTCGGCGAGGATCTGGCGTGTCACCTTGACGTCTTCCTTGACCTGTAGCCCGAAAAGGGGGCTTTCGCGCGGAAATGGCGCCAGCGACCGCGGCGCATCCCAGGAGAGCGCGCCCCCGAGGCTGCGTCCGCCCCGGCGCAGGCGAACCGGCGTCAGGTCGTCGGAGGTGGAGGCGAGACGCGGGCCTGCGAAACGCAGCAGTACGCCGCCCCGTTCCACGAAGCGGCGGATGCGCGCGGCGGTGTCGGAGTCGAGCGCGCCGATATCGGCGAGAACCAGAACGGTCAGGTTTTGCGCCAGCAATTCGCCGACCGGATCTGTCGAGCCCCCGCGGGGCTCGCGCACCTCGGCGAAGGGCCCAAGCGCCCGCGAGACGTAATAGGTCGGCGAGAGCAGAGGCTGGGCCGTATCCGAGGTGGTGCCGGAAACGATGCCGACGCGCCGCCGCTTGGCCCGGTCGTCGAGCAGCAGCACCGCTCCGGCGGAATGTTCGCCGGTAATATCGAGCCGGGCGATGGCATTGCGCACCTCGATCGGCAGCGTGATTCGCGCCGTCGTCTCTCGATCGGAGGCCGCGAAGGCGAAGGGCGCTTCACCAAGCAGAAGCCCGCGCGCATCGAGCGCCCGGACTGTGCCGTCGACCGCGCCCGACGCATTGGCCCTGACGATCCGGGCGCTCAGCGCGGCTGCCGTGTTCTGCTGGCCGGCGAAGGCCAGCGCCGCCGAGGGTTCGCTGTGGATCGTCAGGCGGGCGGGCGCGGGCACGTCCTTGAGGCGCGCGACGAAAGCGGCCGCGTCCATGGTGCGCACGCCGTCGCTGATCCAGACGATGTCGGCGCCCGGTGTCGCCTTCAGGAAGGCGTCGATCTGCGGCAGATGCGTCACCCGGTCTGGAGCGTGAGGCTGGAGCAGCAGCGCGCGCAGGCGCTCGATCGCGGCGCCCGCATCCTGTGTCGCCACCGCGGCCGGCGCATCAGCGAGACCCGCGATGGCGATGACCCGCCCCTCCCGGCCGGCTGCGACGATCCGGCTCTCGGCGAGCGTCAGGCGCTGGTTCCAGTCGCGCGCCGCCGGGAAGCCGTTATCGACGAGCAACAGCAGCGGGCCCTGCGTGGATGTCGCTTCGCGCACCGGGTTCCAGATCGGCCCGGCCATGGCCAGGATGACGGCGGCCGCCGCAAGCATCCGCAACAGCAGCAGCCACCACGGTGTGCGGGCTGGCGTCTGCTGGCGGGCGGCGAGATCGGCGAAGATCTTCAGCGGCGGAAAGTCGATGCGCTGCGGTTGCGGCGGCGTCACACGGAGCACTAGCCAGAGCACCGGCAGCAGCACGAGGGCCGACAGCACCAAAGGCGCCGAGAAACCGAGCGGAAACGCCGAGAACAGGCTGGCGAAATTCATGCGCCGCTCCCTCGTGATGTCTCGATCAGGGTCATCAGCCGCAGCACGGCTTCGCTCGCCGGCCGGTCGGTGCGATGCAATGTCAGTGTCCATCCCGCCCGGCGGCAGGCGTCGCGGATGGCCTCGCGATGGGCGGCGAGACGCGCGCGGTAATCCTCGCCCCAGCTCGCGGCGTTGCCGACCCGCAGGGACAGACCGTCCTCGACATCGAAAATTTCCGCTTCGCCCGAAAACGGAAAGGTCTCCTCGATCGGATCAGCCACCATCAGGACATGCCCGCGCGCGCCGTTTGCCGCCAGGGTGGCGATGCGCCCTGCTAAGGCGTCGGCGGGGCTGAGGCCGTCGGTCACCAGCAGCGCTTCCGACAGGCGGTGCAGGGGCTGGCCCGGTGGCAAATCCATGTCGGGTCCGGCCCGGTCGGCGATGATCGCCTGCGCCAATTGCTCGACGATCTGGCGGCTGGCGGCGGGCGAGGTCAGGCCGATATGCCCGACGCGCTCGCCGGCTTCGACCAGCCCTTCGGCGAGGGCGAGCCCGACGACAAGCGCCCGGTCGACCTTGGAGGCGAGGGCGAGCGGCGACTGGAAGCCCATGGACGCTGAGCGGTCGATCCACAGCCAGATGGCGTGCGAGGCCTCCCATTCGCGCTCGCGGACGAACAGCTTCCCGTCTCGGGCCGAGCGCCGCCAGTCGATCCGGTTGGCGGCTTCCCCGGCGAAAAGCGGCCGGTACTGCCAGAAATTCTCGCCCGGACCCGCGCGCCTGCGGCCATGGATGCCGTGCAGGCTGGCTGCCACCCGCCGCGCTTCCAGTACCAGCCGGGGCAGGCGCTGCGCCAGATCAAGTGCCCCCTCGACGACCTTGCGGCCAGGGTTTCGTTCGGCTGGGGCGAGGAGGCGGGCACCGGCCCTGGTCTGCGCCATCGTTGCTGCTATCCGATCCGTTCGACGAGTTTGGCGATGACGCTCTCGATGGTGACGCCGTCCGCCCGCGCCGCGAAGGTCAGCGCCATGCGGTGCTTCAGGACCGGCAGCGCCAGCGCCGCCACATCGTCGATGGATGGACTCAGGCGCCCCTCGATCATGGCCTTCGCCCGCACCGCCAGCGTGAGCGACTGGCTGGCGCGTGGTCCCGGACCCCACGCGAGCGCGCTGGTGATGGCGTCGCCGCCTTCGCCCGGCCGAGCGGCGCGGACGATATCGAGAATGGCATCGACGACGCTGTCGCCGACCGGCAGGCGCCGCACCAGGCGCTGTGCGGTCATCAGGCTTTCCGAAGTCATCGCCGCGATCGGCTTGCGCTCCTCGTTGCCTGTGGTTTCCATGACGATGCGGCGTTCCGCCTCTCTGTCGGGATAGCCGACGTCGATCTCCAGCAGGAAACGGTCGAGCTGCGCCTCGGGCAGGGGATAAGTGCCCTCCTGCTCGATCGGGTTCTGCGTCGCCAGCACGTGGAAGGGCTTGGGCAGGTCGTGGCGCTCGCCCGCGACCGTGACATGGTGTTCCTGCATCGCCTGAAGCAGCGCCGACTGGGTGCGCGGGCTGGCGCGGTTGATTTCGTCGGCCATCAGCAGCTGCGCGAAGACCGGTCCCTTGATGAAGCGGAAATGGCGCTTGCCGTCGGAGCTTTCGTCGAGCACTTCCGAGCCGAGGATGTCGGAGGGCATCAGGTCGGGCGTGAACTGCACACGCCGCGCGTTCAGCCCCAGCACCGCGCCCATGGTGTCGACGAGCTTGGTCTTGGCGAGGCCCGGCACGCCGACGAGCAGGCCGTGACCGCCGGCGAGGATCGTCACCAGTGCCAGGTCGACGATCTTCTGCTGGCCGAAGATGATCTTGCCGATTTCCTCGCGAGCGAGCCCGATCGCTCCGAGCGCCGCTTCCGCCGCCTCGATCACACCGGCGTCGATCGAGATCGTATTCGGCGCGCCGGAGGTCGCGGCCGCCGAGGCGGAAGGCGTCATGGCGGGGTTCATGGGCGAGGTGGCCATCGGTTCAATTCCATCTGTCATCCGGACGAATCGGCGCGGGTCTTGGTCGCAAGTCGGGTCGGTCGCGTTGGCGTAGCATGGAGCGTGCCACCGGTAGGCTCAAGTGCTCATTCGGTTTTGTTCGCCGTCATCCCACTGTTCATGCAGGCTTGTCGGCGGCGGGGGTCGTCCCCATGATGTAGTCTGCTTACACATACCAACTGTGTTTATGGCATGAGGGTGGCGATGTCGGACCCCGGCAAGAATGGCGCGGCCGGCGTGATGGAACGGCTGATGGCGGCGCTCGGCACGCAAGGCGCGGTCGGCGCGGGCCGCAAGCTGCCGCCGGTCGAGCGATGGACGCCGCCCTTCTGCGGCGACATCGACATGCGCATCGCCGGTGACGGTACCTGGTATTACATGGGCACGCCGATCAGCCGTCCGGCCCTTGTTAAGCTGTTTTCTTCGGTTCTGAAGCGTGAGTCGGATCGTTTTTTTCTGGTAACGCCGGTCGAGAAGGTCGGCATCACCGTGGAAGACGCGCCGTTCCAGGCGCTGGAACTCGCCTGCGAGGGCGAGGGCGAGGCGCGGCAGATGCTGTTTCGCACCAATGCCGACGATCTGGTCGCGGTCGGCGCGGAACACCCCTTCCGGTTCGAGATCGGCACGGATGGCGGCCTGAAGCCCTATGTCCATGTCCGCCGCGACCTTTGGGCGCGGGTCACGCGGGCCTTGACCTACGATCTCGTCGCCCTGGGCGAGACGCGCCAGGTCGATGGCGTATCCATGTTCGGCGTCACGGCCGGGGGACGCTTCTGGCCTGTCGCCGAGGCGCGGATGCTTGAGGAACAGGCTTGAGTCCGGTGCCGACACCGCCCATCGCCCTTGCGGCCGAAGTGATCGACGCGCCCCCGCCGGCTTCGGTCTGGACCGTGGCCCATGTTGCGGCGCGCGCCGTTTCCAGGCTGCGTCCGGCGCCGCCCGCCATCGGCGACCTGATCGCCCGGCCGCGGGGCGATCACGATCTGCAGCCGGACCCGATCCCTCCCTTCGACGAGGAAGCCGCCCGGGCCGCCGCCGTGCTGGTGCCGATCGTCGCGCGGGAGGGCGGTGCCACGGTTCTGCTGACCCGCCGGGCAGCGCTGATGACGAGTCATGCCGGGCAGATCGCCTTCCCGGGTGGCAAGATCGATGCGGGTGAGACGCCGGAACAGGCGGCCCTGCGCGAGGCGCGCGAGGAAATCGGCCTCGATGCGCGCCACGTCCGGCCCCTGGGCTATCTCGATGCCTATCTGACCGGGACCGGCTTCCGGATCGTGCCGTTGGTCGCGCTGGTCGAACCTGGGTTCGAACTGAGCCTCAACGCGATCGAGGTTGACGCGGCCTTCGAGGTCCCGCTCGCCTTCCTGATGGACCCAGTCAATCATCTGCGCCATGGCCGCGATTTCAAGGGTGTATGGCGCAGCTTCTATGCCATGCCGCATGGCGATTATTATATCTGGGGCGCGACCGCTGGCATGATCCGCAACCTGTTCGAGCGGCTGGCCGGCGATCCTGCCTGAAGATTAAATTGAACTGGACGATCCGATGCGCTCGCTGATCGAGGAATTCCTGCTGTTCGTACTGCCATTCGCGTGCTTCGCGGGCTGGCTTATCGTGCGCCGGCGCAATCCGTTTCGGTTCGAGTCGTGGCACGGGCACAAGTTCTGGCTGACCATGCTCGGGCTTGTTCTGGCCATCATCTCACTGATTTATGGCGGGCTGACGGCCGAGCGCCACCGCGGCGCCTTCGTGCCGCCGCACATGGAGAATGGGCGTCTCGTTCCCGGCCGCTTCGATGACCGGCGCTGACGACGACGCAGCGCGGGCGCGAATCACCGCTCTGCTGGGGGACCGGCGGCTCACGCGCCTGCTCGACGTCCTCAATGGCGCTGGCGAGGAAACGCGGGTCGTCGGCGGCGCGGTGCGCAACACGCTCCTGGGGGAAACCGTCTCCGATATCGATCTAGCCACGACCTGCCTGCCGGACGAGACGATCCGGCGGGCGAAGGGAGCCAGATTCAGGGCGGTCCCCACCGGCATCGAGCATGGCACCGTCACCATCGTGGTCGATGGCCGGCCGTTCGAGGTCACCACCCTGCGCGAGGATGTCGCGACAGACGGGCGGCATGCCATCGTGCGCTTTGGCCGCGATTTCGCGACCGATGCGCGTCGCCGCGATTTCACCGTCAACGCCCTGGCGCTGACGGCGACAGGCGACATCGTGGACGATTGCGGCGGCCTCGACGATCTGGCCGCGCGACGCATTCGCTTCATCGGCGATCCGGAGGCCCGCATCCGCGAGGACTATCTGCGAATCCTGCGTTTCTTCCGGTTCCAGGCGCAATATGGCCAGGGTCCGGTCGACGCGTGGGGTCTGTCCGCCTGCATCCGCCTGCGCGACGGACTCGACGGCCTGTCACGCGAGCGCATCCGCGCCGAACTGATGAAGCTGCTGGCCGCGCGACGGCGCGACGAGACGGTCGCCTTGCTTGCCGGCACCGGACTGTGGTCCCGGCTGACGCACGGCATCGCCCGGATCGGCCGGCTTCAGGCGGCGACGCTGGGTCGCGATCCGCTGCTGGCGCTGGCGGCCCTCGAACTCGCCAGGCGCGAGGACGCCGAGCGTCTGCAAATCCGGCTGCGATTGTCCAACGGCGAGACGGCGCGCCTTGCCTCGATCGCGCTGGCGCTGGAGGTGCTCGGTAACTGTCCGAGGTCTCTTTCCTCAGAACGGGCGCGCCGGCTCGCCTTTCGTCATGGCCGCGAGGCGATGGCCGATGCCATCCTGATCGAGGCCGCCCGCTTCGGTGGCAGCCGTGAAAGCCTGGCGCAGGCCTGCCGCGCGGTGCCGCCATCGCCTTTCCGGGGCGCCGATATCATTGCTGCCGGCGTCAAGCCGGGACGGATGGTCGGCGAGATCGTCCGCGCCGCCGAGCACCTTTGGGAAGAAGCGGATTTCCCGGCCGATCCCCCCCGTCAGGTGGCGTTGCTGGCGCAGGCGATCGATACCATCAAGGACAGCGGCCGACCTGCGCGAAAGGGTCGGGCCGTCAGGGCCACCTGACGGTCGGCGGCATGCTCGACAGGATGGAATCGACGTTGCCCCCGGTTTTCAGGCCGAAGATTGTGCCGCGGTCGTAGAGCAGGTTGTATTCAACATAACGCCCGCGCCGCACCTGCTGCTCGTATCGGTCCGCGTCCGTCCACGGGGTCGACATGTTGGCCCGCAGGATCGGTGGATAGGCCTTCAGGAACGCCTCTCCAACGGCTTGGGTAAAGGCGAAGTCGCGCTCCGGGGCGCCGGTCCAGAGATAGTCGTAGAAGATGCCGCCAATGCCCCGCGGCTCGTTGCGATGCTTGAGAAAGAAATACTCGTCGCACCATTCCTTGTAGCGGCCATAATCGGCGATGTCGGGGAACGCCTCGCAGGGCTCGCGCATCGCTGCGTGGAAAGCGACGGAGTCGGTGTCCTCCTGCGTGCGGCGGCGCACCAGTACCGGCGTCAGGTCGGCGCCGCCGCCGAACCACGGCTTCGTCGTGATGACGAAGCGCGTGTTCATGTGGACCGTCGGCGCATGGGGGTTCCACGGATGCGCGATCAGCGACACGCCCGTCGCATGGAAGCGCGGGTCCTGCGCCGCGCCCGGAATCTGGCCCGCGAATTCCGGCTGGAAGGTGCCGAACACGGTGGAGGTGTGGATACCGACCTTCTCGAACACGCGGCCCGTCATCATCGCCATGATGCCGCCGCCACCCGGTGCGCCGTCATGGTTCTGGCGCTGCCACGGGCGGCGCGTGAAAGTGCCGGGCTCTGTCGAGGCGGCGGAATCGAAAGGCCCGGTCGCCTCGCGCTCGATCTCCTCGAAGGCGGCGATGATGCGACCCTGCAACTCCTGGAACCAGCCTTCGACACGCGGTTTCATCGCCTCGGCGATGGCGAGATTATGCACGGTGAGAGCATCGGCTTCGGGAACAATGGCGGAGGCGGTCTGGGGCGTCATGGCGGGCTTTCGAACGAGGCTCTGCGAAACGGGGTTTGGCGAAACAAGGCTTGGCAAAATAAGGCTTGGCAAAATAAGGCTTGGCGAAATCAACTGGCGTCAGGGCGGGAAGGCCGGGTAGCTTTCCGTCTGCCGCAAGGCTTCGCCTAATAGCAGCGTGGCGGCAAGGGCGACATTGATCGAGCGCAAACCCGGCCGCATCGGAATCGCGACCGTCGCATCTGCGCACGCATAAAGTGCGGGTGTCGATCCGGCGCTTTCGCGACCGACGACGATGACGTCCCCGGCCTGGAAGGCAAAGGCGGTGTGGGCGACAGTGCCATCGGTCTCGCCAAGGATGATGCGCCGGCCTTCCGCCCGCTGTTCGGCGACGAAGGCTGTGAGATCGACATGGCGGCGGATCGCGGCGCGCGCGATGTAATCCATGCCGGCGCGGCGAAAATTGCGATCCGATGCATCGAAGCCCGCCGGTTCGATGATGTCGATATCGACCCCGAGGCAGGCGCAAAGCCGCACCAGCGTGCCGGCGTTCTGGGCGATGTCGGGCTGGAACAGGGCGAGGCGCGGCATGAGGCGAACGTTAGTGGAAACGTGGCCGGGATGCATAGCTTCTGCAACCGAATCCGCCTGCCGGCGTTGACCGGTTCTGACCGCTTAGCGCTCATGTCGTCGCACGGGTGTTCACGCCGGTCCTGCCGGGCCATATAATCCCCGACGCTCCACGAGACACTCCATGACTTGCCGACGGCCCACGAGGAGGGCGAACCGATGTTTGCCCGCCTGTTCCGCTATCTTGAATCCCGCGTCGATGTTTTCGCGCCGTTCGACGAGCGCGCGACGCCGCCCAACAGCGTCTGGCCGTTCATGTGGCATCACCTGCGTGAGGTGCGCGGCTGGCTGGCGCTGATCCTGCTGACGGGCCTGGCCTTCAGCGCGATCGAGGCCTCGCTCTATCTGCTGGTCGGCTGGTTCGTCGACATCCTGGCGAAGGCCAACCCCGAGACCGTCTGGCAGGATCATGGCTGGCAGTTGATCGGCCTCGCCGTGATCCTGCTGATCGTCCGGCCGCTGATCTATTTCGCTAACCACGCCATCGTCGATCAGGTGGTGGTGCCGCAGCTCACCAATCGCATCCGCTGGCGCAGTCATGTCTACACGCTCGGCCATGCGCTGAGCTATTTCAACAATGATTTCGCCGGCCGTGTCGCCAGCCGCGTGGTGCAGGTCGGGCAGGCGGTGCGCTCGGCCACCGTCGAGGTCATCGACGATCTCTGGTACGTGCTGATCTTCGCGACCGTCGCCATTGGCTTTTTCGGCGCGACGAGTATCTGGCTGGCCCTGCCGGTCGTCGCCTGGATGGCGGGTTACATCGCGCTGATGGCATTCTTCGTGCCCCGTGCCGCAAGACTGTCGGAGGCCAACTCGCACGGGCGCTCCCGGGCCAACGGCCGCATCGTCGATGCCTACACCAATATGCTGACCGTCAAGCTCTTCGCCCGCGCCGACGCGGAGCGTTCCATGGTGCGCGACGCGCTTCGCCGCTGGAACGACGCCTTCCTCGACATGACCCGACTGATCACCATCGTGACGACCGGGCTGCAACTGATGAACAGCCTGCTGATCGTCGTCACCGGCGGCCTGTGCCTGCTGTTCTGGTCCCATGGCGAGATGACGCCGGGCGCGGTGGCGGCGGCGACAGGCCTTGTGCTGCGCCTCGTGCAGATGTCGGGCTGGGTGATGCATCTGGTGCGCGGCGTCTTCGAGAACATCGGCACGGTGCAGGAGAGCATGGAGACGATCGCCAAGCCTCACGCCCTCGTCGATCGGGCGCAGGCCGACATCCTGAAGGTCGGCGCAGGAGAGATCCGCTTCGACCGCATCCGCTTCGGCTACGGCCGCAAGGATGGCCCACCTTTGTTCGACGGCTTGGATCTCACCATCAGGCCGGGAGAGAAAGTCGGCATCGTCGGCCCCAGCGGAGCGGGCAAATCGACGCTGATCAGCCTGCTGTTGCGCCTTTACGATCTGGAGGGCGGGCGCATCCTCATCGACGGGCAGGATATCGCCGGCGTCACGCAGGATTCGCTGCGGGCGCGGATCGCCGTGGTGACGCAGGACACCTCGTTGCTGCACCGCTCGATCCGCGACAACATCATGTATGGCCGCCCGGACGCGACGGAGGCGGAGGTGGAACATGCGGCGATGCTCGCGCGCGCCGCCGAGTTCAGCCCCGGTCTGGAGGACCAGAACGGCAAGACGGGTTATGACTCGCGTGTCGGCGAGCGCGGTGTGAAACTTTCCGGCGGCCAGCGCCAGCGCATCGCCATCGCCAGGGTGCTGCTGAAGGATGCGCCGATCCTGGTGATGGACGAGGCGACCTCGGCGCTGGATTCGGACGCGGAAGCGGCCATCCAGGAACAGCTCAAGACGCTGATGGAAGGGCGCACCGTCATTGCCATCGCCCACCGCCTGTCGACGATCGCGGCGCTGGACCGGCTGATCGTTCTGGAAGCGGGCAAAATCGTTGATTCCGGTAGTCATGCCGAGTTGATCGCCAGGCGCGGGCTCTACGCGCGGCTCTGGGCGCGGCAATCGGGCGGTTTCATCGCGGCGGATTTGGCGGCGTCGTCTATTTCCCCTGAGCATGACGAAGCTGTCGGCGACGGCGTCTCTGCTGGCGAAAGCGCCCCTGCCGCCGTCGTCGGCGTCCGGGAAAACCGCTCCTTCCAGCAAGTATGACCCCGTTTTCCACGGAATGCCGCGCCTCGGGCGCTGCGCTTTCGACCCGGTTAGGTTCGACCTGAAAAGGCGCATATCCGTGCGTGGATTATGATGCGGCAACAGTGGACTTGTTCAAAACTGCATGCCAAAGAGCGGCATGGCGGCGTAACCGCCAGAAGCGGCGACGCGAGGTCGCATTGCAATCGTGCCGCCGCAAGCCTTTATGAACGACAAGCTTTTATGAACGATATGCCTTTATGGCGTGAATAACGGTTTCGCTTCCAGCGCCGCGATGATTTCGGGGCAAACACTGGCAGCCCTGCGAGGACGGACGGACGTGGCACGGGAAAGCACAAGCACTCAGACGATCAGCGACGGCACAACCCGCCGCGACTTCCTGTTCCTCGGCACCGCCGCCGTCGGAGCCGTTGCTGGCGGGGCCGCTCTGATTCCCTTCGTCAGCACGCTCGCGCCCGACGCGCAGACCATTGCCGCCGGCGCCCCCATCGATTTCGACCTGACGCCCGTCACCGAAGGCCAGATGGTCAAGCTGTTCTGGCGCGGCAAGCTGATCTTCGTGCGTCATCGCACGCCCAAGGAGATCGAGGAGGCCCGCGCGGTCAACATCGCCAGCCTGCCTGATCCGCAGCCCGACCAGGCGCGCGTCAAGGATGGCGAATCGGAGTGGCTGGTCGTGTTCGGTAATTGCACGCATCTGGGCTGCATTCCGCTCGGTGCGACGCCGGGCGACAACAAGGGCGACTTTGGCGGCTGGTTCTGCCCCTGCCATGGCTCGCACTACGATACGTCCGGCCGAATCCGGAAGGGTCCGGCTCCCATCAATCTACCCGTCCCGCCCTATACCTTCCAGGGCGAGACCAAGATCAGGATCGGCTGACGGGGCGCGACATCCCGCATCCGGCTCCGCCGCCAAAGCGCATTCAACGAGGCATATTTCCATGAGCGGACATTCAACCTACGTTCCAAAGAGCGGGTTCGAGAAGTGGCTCGACGTCCGGCTTCCACTGGTGCGGATGATGCACGACACGGCCGTGTCGTTTCCGGTGCCGCGCAACCTGAACTATGCCTGGACCTTCGGCGGCATCCTCATGTTCATGCTGGTGGCGCAGATCGTCACCGGCGTGATCCTCGCCATGCATTACACCGCTCATGCGACGATGGCTTTCAACTCCGTCGAGCACATCATGCGCGACGTGAATTACGGCTGGCTGATGCGCTACCTGCACGCCAACGGCGCCTCGATGTTCTTCATCGCCGTCTATATCCACATTTTCCGTGGCCTCTATTACGGTTCCTACAAGGCCCCGCGCGAGGTACTATGGATACTCGGCGTGGTGATCTTCCTGCTAATGATGGCCACCGCCTTCATGGGCTATGTGTTGCCATGGGGCCAGATGAGCTTCTGGGGCGCGACCGTCATCACCAACCTGTTCTCGGCCTTTCCCGTTGTCGGCGGCACGATCGTCGAGTTCCTGTGGGGCGGCTACTCGGTCGACAATCCGACGCTGAACCGCTTCTTCTCGCTGCATTACCTTCTGCCGTTCATGATCTTCGGCGTGGTGATCCTGCACATCTGGGCGCTGCACCATGTCGGCCAGAACAATCCGACGGGCGTTGACGTCAAGAACTACGCCAAGGACACCGTGCCGTTCACGCCCTACGCGACGATCAAGGATCTGTTCGCAATGTGCGTGTTCGTCGCCTTCTTCTCGTATTTCGTGTTCTACATCCCGAATTACCTTGGCCATGCCGACAACTACATCATGGCCAACCCGGCCGCGACGCCGGCGCATATCGTGCCCGAGTGGTACTTCCTGCCGTTCTACGCGATCCTGCGCGCCGTTCCCTCCAAGCTCGGCGGCGTTCTGCTGATGTTCGGGGCGATCGCGGTCCTCGCGATCCTGCCCTGGCTCGACACGTCGAAGATCCGCTCGATGTCTTTCCGGCCGCTGGCAAAGCAGTGCTTCTGGGCGTTCGCCTTTGTCTGCATCATCCTCGGCTGGCTTGGCTCCAAACCGGCGGAAGGCGGCTATATCGTCGCCACGCAACTCTTCACGGCGTTGTATTTCGCCTACTTCCTCCTGGCATTGCCGCTGCTCGGCCTGTTCGAGACACCGCGCAAGCTGCCGACCTCCATCGCCGATTCGGTGCTGGGCCGGCTCCAGTCCGGAAGTTCGGGGGCGATGGCCGCCGCAGGTGCCGCCTCCGAACCGAATACGAAGGGCTGAGGGCGCCTCTTCCCGCGCCCGCTGGAGTCTCAAAGACGATGACAAAATCCACCCTCGCCATCGCCGGCCTCGCCGCCGGGCTGTTGTTCGCCCTGCCGGCCAGCCTTTCACCCGCCCTCGCCGCCGGTGAGCGGGTCGATCCGCCGCGCGCGTCGTGGACGTTCGCGGGTCCGTTCGGCACCTTCGATCGGGCGCAGTTGCAGCGGGGCTACAAGGTCTTCCGCGAGGTCTGCTCGAGCTGCCATGGCGCCACACTGCTCAAGTTCCGCAATCTTGCCGAGCCCGGCGGGCCGGAGTTCAGCCAGGCGCAGGTCGCGGCCCTGGCGGCCGAGTACAAGATCAAGGATGGCCCGGACGAAAGCGGCGAGATGTTCGAGCGACCCGGCCGCCCGGCCGACGCGCTTCCTTGGGCCTTCGCCAATGCCAACCAGGCCCGCACCGCAAATGGCGGCGCACTTCCCCCGGACATGTCGGTGCTCGCCAAGGCCCGCACCTATGAGCGCGGCTTTCCCTGGTTCGTCATCGACATCGTGACGCAATATCAGGAGCACGGGCCCGATTACATCAACGCCCTGCTCAACGGCTATGTCGACGAGCCGCCCGCTGGCGTCACATTGCAGCCCGGTCAGTATTACAACACCTACATGCCCGGCCACCTGATCGCGATGCCGAACGTGCTGAATGACGGCCAGGTCGAATATCCCAAGGGGCCGGACGGCACGTCGCCCGTTCCGGAAACCAGGGCGCAATACGCCAAGGATGTCTCGGCCTTCCTCGTGTGGGTCGCCGAGCCGCATATGGAAGCGCGCAAGCGCATCGGCCTTCAGGTCATGCTGACGTTGCTGGTGTTATCGGGCCTGCTCTACTTCACCAAGAAGAAGATCTGGGCGCGTCTGCCCGAAAACAGCCACGGCAACGCCGTGACCTGACCTCTCGACAAAAGGCCCCGGCAACGGGGCCTTTTTCTTGTTGGCCTTCCGGTGCACCCCCGCATCGACTTCGAATGGATCTCGCCATGACGGCAGCACGGCTCGGCATCATCGGTGGATCGGGCATCTACGATCTGCCTGGCCTCACCGACCTGCGCGAGGAGCCTGTCGGAAGCCCCTGGGGGGAGCCTTCCGGTGTGCTGCGCCGTGGACGGATCGGCGCGACCGAGATCGTCTTCCTACCGCGTCATGGCCGAGGCCACAGGCTCGGCCCGTCCGATATCAACTACCGCGCCAATATCGACATAATGAAGCGGGCCGGCGTCACGGATCTGGTCTCGCTGTCGGCTTGCGGCTCCTACAAGGCCGAACTTTACCCCGGCCTGTTCGTCTTGGTCGATCAGTTCGTCGATCGCACCCATGGCCGGGCCGGTTCGTTCTTCGGCAAGGGCTGCGTCGCCCATGTCAGCCTCGCCCATCCCGTCGGTCCAAGGCTGGTCGAGCGCCTGGCCGAGGCGGCGCGGGTCGAGAACATCCCGGTCGTGCGTGGCGGCACGCTGGTGACGATGGAAGGCCCGCAATTCTCGACCCTCGCCGAATCGCTCATGTACAAGAATCTCGGTTTCGATCTCATCGGCATGACCGCGATGCCCGAAGCCAAGCTCGCCCGCGAGGCGGAAATGACCTACGCAACCGTGGCGATGGTCACGGATTTCGACTGCTGGCACACCGAGCACGGCATCGTCGACGTCAAGAGCGTGATCCAGATCATGCGCGAGAATGCCGAGAAGGCCGGCCGCCTCATCGCTCGCCTCGCCGCTGATTTCCCGGCGACGCGCGAGCCCTGCCCGAATGGCTCGCACAACGCGCTCGATCACGCGCTTGTCACCGCCCCCGAACACCGCGATCCCGCCCTGATGGCGAAGCTCGATGCGGTGGCCGGCCGGGTGCTGGGCTGACGGATCAGGGCCGAATAACCTCTGAAATTAGCCCCCTCCCACTTTCCCGAGCACGTCCGCCAACGCTAAGGTAGCGGTGACTGGCATCAACCTGCCGGCGCGCCGATGCCCTTCAGGACTGCTCCATGAACCTCGCCGATTCCATCCGCTGCATTCCGGACTACCCCAAGCCCGGCATCATGTTCCGCGACATCACCACGTTGATGGGCGATGCGAGGGCCTTCCGGCGCGCGGTCGATGAACTGGTGCAGCCCTGGGCGGGCCTCAAGATCGAGAAGGTGGCCGGAATCGAGGCGCGGGGCTTCATTCTCGGTGGCGCCATGGCGCATCAGTTGTCCTCGGGCTTCATCCCGATCCGCAAGAAGGGCAAGCTGCCCCATGCCACGGTGAGTGTTGCCTATTCCCTCGAATACGGCGTCGACCAGATGGAAATCCACAAGGATGCGGTTCTCCACGGCGACAAGGTCATCCTTGTCGACGACCTGATCGCGACCGGGGGCACGGCGGAGGCCGCCGTCAAGCTGTTGCGGGAAATCGGGGCCGAGGTCGTGGCTGCCTGCTTCGTGATCGACCTGCCGGAACTAGGCGGCGCGGATCGCATCCGGGCGCTGGGCGTTCCGGTGCGCACGCTCGTTGCTTTCGAGGGACATTGAGCGATGCGGATCGGCGGCACGGCCTGGCGGACGATCTGGCCGGACTCGGATGGACAATGCGTCCATGTCATCGACCAGACGTTGTTGCCGTTCCGCTTCGAGACCCGTCGCCTGGCAACCCTCACCGATACAGCCCGTGCGATCTCGACCATGATCGTGCGCGGCGCTCCCCTGATCGGCGCGACGGCGGCCTATGGCGTGGCCCTGGCGATGCGCGACAATGCCTCCGACGCCGAGCTGACCAGGTCTATCGCGGAGCTTGGAGCGACACGGCCGACCGCGGTCAATCTGCGCTGGGCGCTGGAGCGGATGCGGGCCGCGCTGCTCACCGTCCCTCCGGCCGGACGGCATGCGCGGGCCATGGCCGAGGCGGCGGCGATCTGCGACGAGGATGTGGCGCTGTGTTCGGCCATCGGCGATCATGGCCTCGCGATCATCCGCGATCTCGCCACGCGAAAAGGCGGCGGGCGGGTCAACATCCTCACCCATTGCAACGCCGGCTGGCTGGCGACGGTCGATTGGGGCACGGCGCTCGCCCCCATCTACAAGGCGCATGACGCGGGCATCGCTGTCCATGTCTGGGTCGACGAGACGCGGCCGCGCAACCAGGGCGCCTTTCTGACGGCCTTTGAGCTTGGCGCGCATGGCGTGCCCCATACTGTCATCGTCGACAATGCCGGCGGGCATCTGATGCAGCATGGCGAGGTCGACATGGTCATCGTCGGCACCGACCGCACGACCGCGACCGGCGACGTCGCCAACAAGATTGGCACCTATCTCAAAGCTCTTGCCGCCCATGACAACGGCGTGCCGTTCTATGTGGCACTGCCGTCGCCGACGATCGACTGGAGCATCGAGGACGGCCTGCGCGATATTCCGATCGAGGAACGCTCCTCCCGCGAGGTCACGCATGTTACGGGCGCGGCGGAGCACGGTGCCATCGCCACCATCGCCGTGGTGGCGCCGGGCTCGAAAGCCGCGAACCCCGCCTTCGACGTCACGCCGGCGCGGCTCGTCACCGGCCTCATCACCGAGCGCGGCGTCGCGCCCGCGAGCCGGGCCGGCCTCTTGCAGCTTTTCCCCGAGCGGGATATCCGCGCCGCATGAGGGTGAAAACGAACGCGAGCCTGCGCGCCGAGATCGTCTCCGTGGCTCAGGCCATGGACAGGGCCGGCTTCTGCCCGTCGAAATCCGGCAATGTCTCGGCGCGCATTCCCGGCGGGCTGCTGATCACGCCGTCGGGCCTGCCCTATGCCCAGATGACGCCGGACGATCCGATCGCCCTCGATGCCGATGGCGGCATCCGGCCGGGCGCGCCGGGCAAGGCGAAACCCTCATCCGAATGGCCGTTCCACGTGGCGATCTACGCCGCGCGGCCGGATGTGGAGGCCATCGTCCATACCCACAGCCCGCGCGCCACCGCTCTGTCCTGCGCGCGGCGCGGTATTCCGGCATTCCATTACATGATCGCGTTTTGCGGCGGCTCAGATATCCGCTGCGCGCCCTATGCCACTTTCGGCACGCCGGAACTGGCGACCAATGCCGTGGCGGGGCTCAAGGGCCGCAAGGCCGTTCTGCTCGCCAATCATGGCGTCATCGCGGTCGGCTCGACGCTGGCCGGAGCCTATGCCATCGTAGCCGAAGTCGAGAATCTCGCCGGGCAATATCTCGATCTGCTCGCCGCCGGGCTCGAACCCTTCATCCTCGACGAGGCGGAGATGAGGCGCGTCAGCGCCCGTTTCGCCAGTTACGGCAAGGTCGGCTGAGCGACGACATCCAGCCGCCGCTCCCAGAACACGCAGCCGTCGAACTGAAAGACCGGCACGTCGTTCTGGTTGACGGCGCCGTTGAGCTGGAACGCCAGCCCCCATTCCGGTCGCGAGCGCGAGACCCGCTTGTCGACCGTTTCCGAGAAGAACCGCAGCGTATCGCCGGCATAGACCGGCTTCAGCCATTTCAAATTCTTGAAGCCTGGCGAAGAGCCCAGGCGCGGCGCGGGTTCGCCCATTGGAAGCGCTGCCGCCGCCCGCTTGCGATGCTCGATCATCAGCATCATCCAGACAGCAGCGGTATGCCAGCCCGAGGCGCAGAGCCGGCCGAAGGCGCTTTGTCTGGCGGCGTCGGCGTCGAGATGGAAGGGCTGCGGGTCGAAACGACTGGCGAAGGCGATGATCTCCTCCGGCGTGAACACAAACGAGCCCAGCGCCACCCGTTTGCCAACCTGCAAATCATCGAACCAGCCGCGCGGCAGCGTTTCCTGACCTTGCGGCGGCTGCGAGAGCGAGAGCATGGCCGGTGGCAGATAGCGCCAGCCGCCATCGGTCGCCACTTTCGGGGCGATGGGACCATCGCGGCCCCTTCGGCCGAAGATGATCCAGTTGGTCTGCTCCAGCACTGTTTCGCCATGCTGGTTGACGAGATCGAAACGGAACTTCACCCGGCCCCGATCGGGGCGCTGTTCCGAACTCTTGATGTCGATCACCTGCGCCTTCGCATGCAGGTGGTCGCCGGGGCGCACAGGGGCAAGCCATTTCACCTCATCGATGCCCGGCGCTCCCATGCCGGCCGAATCGATCACGAAACCGTCGGCGACGAGCCGCATCAGCAGCGCGCAGCTATGCCAGCCCGAGGCGATCAGTTCACCGACGAAGGTGCCTTGCGCCGCCGCTGGATCGATGTGGAAATCCTGCGCGTCGAAACGCCGGGCAAAGGCGACGATATCGGCCTCATCGACCCTCACGTCGCCAAAGCGCATCGCCTGGCCTGGAGTGAAATCCTCGAAATACATCATGTCGGGCATCCGCTGTCGGTGCGTATCGCGGCCTCTCCTATCACGGCGCCGCCGACCGCTGCCATGCCTGGGGCGCGAGGGCGTCGGCCGGTTACGCCCGATTGGTTCGCGAGACTTGCTTCCACGGGGTCGTTTTGCCTGGCTATTTTCACCAAACACAACCGTGAATTGACAGAGGCCGGGCCGGGTATGACGGTCGGCGCCACTGCATGGAGGAACCCGACATGACCACCGAACTCTACTGGCTCACGCTGACCGTCCTGATGACCGCCTTGTTCTGGGTGCCTTACGTGCTCGACCGGATCGCGGTGCGCGGGCTCTGGCCGACCCTCGCCGAAAGCCTGCCCGAAGGCGGGGGCCGTCATTCGGTCTGGGCCCAGCGCGCGATCAAGGCGCATCTCAATGCCATTGAGAACCTGGCGATCTTCGTGCCCGCGGTGCTGGTCGCCCATGTGCTGAATATCTCGACGCCAGCGACGCGGATGGCGGTGATGCTCTATTTCTTCGCGCGGCTGGTGCATTTCATCGTCTACACCGCCGGTGTACCGGTCATCCGCACCTTGGCCTTTACCGCCGGCTGGGTGGCGCAGATCCTGCTGCTGCTCAGCATCCTGCGCTGGATTTGAGTCCGCTCACGCCTCAATTGGCGAACCGGAAATGCAGCACGTCGCCATCGGCGACGACGTAGTCCTTGCCTTCGAGCCGCAGCTTGCCCGCATCCTTGGCGCCGGCCTCGCCCTTCAGCGCGACGTAGTCCGGATAGGCGATGGTTTCGGAGCGGATGAAACCCTTCTCGAAATCGGTGTGGATGACACCGGCGGCGGCTGGCGCGCGCGTGCCCTTGGTGATCGTCCAGGCGCGGGCTTCCTTGGGGCCGACGGTGAAATAGGTGACGAGGCCAAGCAGGGCGTAGCCGGCGCGGATCACCCGGTTGAGGCCGGGCTCCTCAAGGCCGATGGCGTCGAGATAGTCCTTCTGCTCGCCGGGCGGCAGCACCGCGATCTCGCTCTCGATCTTGGCGGAGACGACGACGGCCTGCGCGTCCTCGGCCGCCGCATGGGCGGCCACCTGGTCCGAGAAGGCATTGCCCTTGTCGGCCGAGGCCTCTTCGACATTGCAGACATAGAGCACCGGCTTCGAGGTCAGCAGTCCCAGCGTCTGGAACAGCTTTTCCTCTTCCGGCTTGCGCTCGACGGTGCGGGCGGGCTTGCCCTCGCGCAGCAGGACAAGAGCGCGATTGACGAGATCGAGCGCCTCCTTCGCTTCCTTGTCGTTGCCCTTGGCCTTTTTCTCCAGCGTGTAGACGCGCTTTTCGAGGCTTTCGAGATCGGCCAGCATCAGTTCGGTGTCGATGATCTCGATGTCGCTGAGCGGCGCGATCTTGCCCTCGACATGAGTGATGTCGGCATCCTCGTAGCAGCGCACCACATGGGCGATGGCGTCGCATTCGCGGATATTGGCGAGGAACTGGTTGCCGAGGCCCTCGCCCTTGGACGCACCGCGCACGAGGCCGGCGATATCGACGAAGGTCAGGCGCGTCGGGATGATCTGGGCCGAGCCGGCGATGGCGGCCAGCGTATCGAGGCGCGGGTCCGGCACGGCCACGTCGCCGACATTGGGCTCGATCGTGCAGAACGGATAATTTGCCGCCTGCGCCGCCGCCGTCTGGGTCAGGGCGTTGAAAAGGGTCGACTTGCCGACGTTCGGCAGGCCAACGATGCCGCATTTGAAGCCCATGGTTTGGAAGTCCGTTCTTTATCTCCCGATCAGCAAGGCTGCATCGGTCTTGAAAGGGTTGATGATCGTCATGTTCGCGATCATGCGTTCGTGCTGCATATCCTCAGACAGGAAAAATTTGCAACCTGCACCGATGGCGGATGTCAGAAGGAGGCTGTCGAACCATCCGAAGTTCAATCCCACCCTCAGCTTCAGTGCTGTGGCGATCGTGCCGCCGTCCATCGGGGCGCGACAATAGGGCTGCAAGACTCGAATGAAAGACTCGGCTTCGTGATGTGACGCCAAAGCCGGATCGCCGCGCCTCACGCGTGTGAGGACGTGATAGGTCTCACTCAGGCTTTGCGGGCTGAGCGTGAGCGTATCCTTCTTGATCGCCGTCCTCAGCAAATCCGCCGCGATGCGGCGCTTCTCCGGCTCGCGGGGATCGAGCGCGTAGATCAGCAGATTGGTGTCCAGGAAACACTTCTCGTTCGCCAGTCTCATAAAGCTCGTCACGCCCCCGCCAGCTTGCCGCCGCCCCCGGGAAGCCTGGCCCGGTCAGGAATTCATCGAGCGCCGCGAGATGGTCGTTCCTGTCCTGAGCCAGGCGCTCGCGCAGCAGATCGGCGATATAGGCGGACAGGCTCTTGCCGCGCTCTGCCGAGAGCACACGGGCCTCGGCCAGCATCGCGTCGTCCAGCGTGATCGTGACGTTTTTCATGGAGTGGCTCCACCAGCCATCAATCTCGTGTTTTCGTGTTTTCGTGTCAAGATTGTGCCTCGTGGCCCCGCGCCGCCATGAACAGATGCACCTTGTTCTGGAAGCCGGCCTCGTCGCCAGCCGCCAGCAGCGCCGCGTTGTCGGCGATGGCGTCGCAGAGGTCTTCCACCCAAGGTCGTTCGCTTTTCGAGAAGTCGCCGAGCACGTAATTGTGGACCAGCGCCTTGTCGCCGGGATGGCCGATGCCGAGGCGCACGCGGCGATAATCGTTGCCGATCGCCGCGCTGGTGGAGCGCAGGCCGTTATGTCCGGCATTGCCGCCGCCCGTCTTCAGCCGCAGCTTGGCGGGTGCGAGGTCGAGTTCGTCGTGCAGCACGATCACGTCGGCTGGCGTCAGTTTGTAGAAGCGCATCGCCTCGCCGATCGCCCGGCCGGATTCGTTCATGTAGGTCATCGGCTTCAGGAGCAGCGCTTTTTCCCCGCCGATGGTCGCCTCCGCCGCATGGCTCTGGAAGCGCGAACGCCATGGCGAGGCGGAATGCCGGCGCGCGATCGCGTCGAGGGCGAGAAAGCCGATATTGTGTCGGTGGCCCGCGTAGGCGCCGCCCGGATTGCCCAGCCCTGCAAGGATCAGCATCGTGGGCCCGCAAAAATCAGCATCGTGGCGCTCGCTGTGGTTCTGGAAGCAACGGTTCCGGCAAGTGCTGCCGGAATGCAAACGGCCGGGCAAGCCCGGCCGTCGCTGATCGTTCAGGCTGCGGAACCCTCCTCGAGGGATCGATCCGTCTTCAGTATCAGCCCTTCTTGGCGGTCGGTGCGGCTGGAGCCGCGGCGGCTGCTGCGGCGGTTGCCGCCGCCGCGTCTTCCTCGGCCTCGACAAGACCGGTCGGCACCACGATGGTGACGAGGGTCAGATCCTCGCGGCTGGTCGCCTTGGCGTCGTTCGGCAGGACCAGATCCGACAGATGGATCGAGCCGTTCATGTCGAGCGCGGCAACCGAGACGTCGATCGAATCCGGAATCCTGTCGGCCGGCACATTCAGTTCGATCGCGTGCTCGACGATCTGGAGCGCGCCGCCGCGCTTCAGGCCGGGTGAGACATCCTGGCCCGAGACGTGGACCGGAACCATGACCTTGATGGTCGCGCCTTCGGCCAGCCGCAGGAAATCCACATGGATCGGGAAATCGCGCACGGGGTCGAGTTGGTAGTCGCGGGGAATCGCGCGCACCTTGGTTCCGTCGACGTCGATTTCGAAGATCGTCGTCAGGAAGTGGCCGGCGAAAATCAGTTTGGTGGTTTCCTTGGTGGCGATGGAAATCGGCATCGCCGCTTCCTTGCCGCCATAGATCACGGCGGGTACATTGCCTTCACGACGCACTGCCCGGGCGGCCCCCTTGCCAACTCCGGCGCGCGCCGAAGCCTTGATTTGCTTCATGGCGCTCATCTGGTCTTCCTTTTCAAAAAAACAGCGGCCGCGCGTCACCCCGGTCGAGGGGTGAGAAGCGGCCGATGGGTGATACGCCCGAGCCTCCAAGGGTGTCTGGCGGGCGCTGCGCTGCCTATAGGCGAAACCGACCCGCGCGGCAAGACGTGGCGCGGAAACGCTCAGGCCTGCAGGTAGCAGAAGCGCTCCTCGGCGATCTTGCCGCCGGCCACAGTGTAGATGCCCACCTCGCTCATCGACATGCGCTCGCCCGTCGCCTTGACCGTGATGTCCATGGTGAAATGCACGACGAAGAGATCGCCGTTGACGTAAGGACCGGCGACCGTGCCGCCATGCACCTCGTGATTGGCATACCACCACTCACTTTTCTCGCGCACGGCCTGCGCGCCACGGCAAACAGCCATCGGTCCGTCCATGGCCTCGATGCTGACGATATCGGGCGAGTTGTAGGCCGCGGCCGCCTCGATGTGCCTGTTGTCCTTGAGAAGCCGGGTGAACGCCTGGGCGAGTTCGATCGTGGTCATCGTCGGACCTCCTGTGAGGAAGACGGCACCTTGCTTTGTCAGCGCCCAGCCCGCAAGCGCGATAAACTGCTCCGCGACGAGTCCGTGCAGCTTTCGTCCCCGTCGGCAGGCCCACCATTCACCCCGCATTTCAGGACATATTCACGGCGACCTTCATGCGCGCCTGCAATCCTTGCCGCATCAAGCGGCCCGGCGCTCGCTCGTCCGGTTCGCGCCGTGGGCTCCGCCTTGGCCCTCGCTCACCCTGAAACGAGCAGAGAGGCCGCGCAGATTGTTCATTTGCGTCGCGAGCTCCTGGGCCGAGGCGACGCTCTCCTCCGCCATCGCCGCGTTCTGCTGGGTCATGTCGTCGAGATAGGCGACCGTCTTGCTGACCTCATCGATGCCGTGCGCCTGCTCGCCCGTAGCGGTTGAGATTTCGGCGACGACGGCGGAGACCTGCTGAGAGGCCTCCACGATGCGCGTCAGCACCTCGCCCGCCGATTTCACGAGTCGGACCCCGCCCGCCACCTCGCCGTTCGAGGAGGTGATCAGGGCGCTGATGTCCTTGGCGGCCGCCGAGGACCGCTGCGCGAGGGTGCGGACTTCCGAGGCGACGACGGCGAAGCCCCGGCCCGCATCGCCGGCCCGGGCGGCCTCGACCGCCGCGTTGAGGGCGAGCAAGTTGGTCTGGAACGCGATGTCGTCGATGACGCCGATGATCGCCGAGATGCGGGCCGAAGCCTGCTCGATCCGCGCCATGGCCTCGACCGCGTCGCCGACAATGCCGCCGCCGGTGCGCGCGACGTTTGACGCCTCGCTCGAGAGCGACACGGCGCGGCGCGCCGCCTCGGCGGTCGCCTTGACGCTGGCGGCGAGTTCCTCGGTCGTCGCCGCCGTCTCTTCCAGGGATGAGGCCTGGTTTTCCGTGCGTTGCGACAGGTCCCGCGCCCCGTTGTTGATCTCGCTGGCTGAACGCGCCGCGTCGTTGGTCGAGCGCTGCAAGGTCGCGATCGTGTCCGACAATTGTGCCACCGTGCGCGCGATGTCGATCTGAAGCGCGCCGATCGTGCCCTCGTAGGCTGTAGTGGAAAGATACGTCAGGTCGCCGGCGGCGATGGCGCCAAGCGCGTTGCCGACATCCCCGATGGCGGCCTCGACCGTTGCCGAAAGGGTATTCAGGCCCTCCGCGATCTCGCGCACGAAGTCGCTGGCGTCATCGATTTGGACCCGGCCTGAGAAGTCGCCCTTGGCCGCCGCGGCGACGACGCTCGACACGGTGCGCTGCGCCTTCATTTCTTGGGTGACGTCGCGCCAGAGCAGCGTGTGGCCGACCTTCTGGCCATCGCCGCCGGTCACATAGGTCATTTCCAGGTGGATCAGGGTTTCGCCGACCTGATACTTGACCTCGCGGATGCGCCCGTCGTCCCGGATCAGCTCACGCTTCAGGTTGGGGTTCTGCCGGTAGCAGTCGATATGCTGGCCGAACATGCCGTCGACGGAAAAAGCCGGGTCGCCAGCCTTCAAGATGGGCTCGAGACCGCGCATGAACCGGATGAGCGCCGCGCTCATGAAGGTGATGTGCTCGTTCACATCTGAAATCATCAGCAGGCTGCTCGATCCATTGAGCGCGGCCACCACCAGCGTGCTGTCGCGGCCGATGGCGCTGATGTCGTTGACCGTTCGGGCGACATCGCCCAGCTCGTCCTTCCGGCCGAGCCCGGGCACGATCACGTCCTGCGTGCCGGCTCGGATCTCGGTAAGGGCGGCCACGACGGCCCTGATCGCCCGCACCAGCGAGCGGCTCGCGCCGAAACTGAAGCCCAACGAGGCGATGAGCATCACGAGGATGCCGGAGATCGACGACATCAACCGGTAATTCGCCTGGTCCGCAACCTTCGCGGTTGATCCCCGGACAGCGGCGGCCATGGTTTCCTCGATCGTTTTCAGCTTTTCGATCCGGGCGGTGGTGGTGGAAAACCAGGTTTCGACCGTGAGGTCGCGGATGTCGCCACCCGTGGCGGCATCGACAAGGCGGCCGCGCAGCTTTTCGAGCGCCAGGTTTTCCGGGCCGTTCTCGAAATCGGCGACGGACTGGCGCAGCGGCCCATTGAGGAAGGAGACGACCTGCCGCAAGGCCTCGCGCTGTTGCGAGGCCAGACCGATCAGGGTGACCATCGTTGCCTGCGGAATCTTGCCGCCTGTCAGCGCGGCCGAGCCGGTCGCGCGCTCGATGCCGGCGTTTTCCTTCGCGCCGATCAGCGCCACCAGCGCGTGGGACATATCGTTGATACTGTCCGAACGCTCGCCAACATAGGCAAGCTGGCCGATTTCGATCAGCGCGGCCACCGCTTTCGAATAGATGTTGATGACATCGGGCGCCGTCATGGCCTGCCGGTCGATCGTCGGACGGGCGCCGGTGATCGTATTCAGGGCCTGTTCGATCTCGCGGCTCACCGTCGCGAGCGTCGTCAGGGCGCGGCTGTCGAGTCCAACCGGGTCGATGCGGGTGATGGCCTCGCGCATGCGGGCAATATCGGCGTCCGATTTCCGCCGTTGCGCCGCCAACTCGTTGTTGAATTTCTCGCCGCGCGAGGCCAGGAACGCCGCCGACATCCCGCGTTCCTTTTGCAACTCGTGCGCCGCGTTGCCGGATCGGACAAGCGTTTCGGCGATCGTCGTCAGGCTTCGCGTCGCGCTGACGTCGCGCCAGGCGTCGCGCGCGAAAATGAAGGCAAAGATGCCTGAGCCCACCAGGGGAATGAGGGCAATGATCACGAGCCGGGTGGCAATGCGCATCCTACGGGCTTTCTTGTTTTGTCAGGGCTGCTTGATGGCAGTTCACTCTCTAAAAAAGAGAGTTACTGTATTAATACTCGTTATAAGTGTAGAGACGGCAGGGTTACGGAAGCGTTGACAGCGCTTGCGGAGAAACCATCCTGCCCGCCTGTGCCGCATCTCGCTTTATGGATGACCTGCCTGTAGGAACACGGGTCTTGAGAACCGGCCTGCCGCCCCTGACGTCCCGGAAATGATCTCGAAATGTCGACCACGGTGGCGAAAACCGCGAATTGGAGTTTCGCACGGTGCTTGACGGGTCTTGAAACCTCGGACAGCCAGGTACTTTCGATGCCGGGGCAGCCGCATGGCGTTGCCGGAGGAAGGACGAGAAATTGCCTGACGCTGTTATCGGCCATGGCCCCTCCACGATGATCCGGCCGCGATGATTCCGTGGCAGCACCTCGATACCGCCGCGATACCGGGTGGCGCGGAGCTTCGGCTGTTCCGGCGAGGGGCCGAGTTTTCCATCAGGCTCGGCCCGAACGAGCTGATGAACAGCCGCATGAATGGTTCTGAGATCGCGCTGGCCACCCTGGCCCTCGCCCGGCTGACGCATGTTGCCGCGCCGTCGATCCTGATCGGCGGGCTGGGCATGGGCTTCACCCTGCGCGCCGCGCTTGGCGCCGCCGGGCCGAAAGCCCGGATCGCGGTGGCCGAACTCGTGCCCGCTGTCATCGCCTGGGCGCGGGGACCGATGGCGGCCCTGACCGGTGACAGCCTGGAGGATCGCCGCCTCGCGCTGATCGATGGCGATGTCGGCGCGGTGATCGCGGCCGGCAGGAGCGCCTATGATGCCATTCTGCTCGATGTCGACAATGGCCCCGAGGCGATGACGCGCGGCGCCAATGATGGCCTCTATGGCCCCGCCGGCTTGGCCGCCGCCCGTGCCGCCTTGAGGCCCGGCGGTATTCTGGCGGTCTGGTCGCAAGGTCCGGAGCCGGCTTTCAACCAGCGTTTGCGGCTCTGCGGCTTCCGGTTCGAGGAGGTGCGCGTGCGGGCCACGATCTCCGGCGGCGGCGCGCGGCATGTGATCTGGCTGGCGACGCCCGAAGCCGAAACATATCCGGCTGCGCGGACCCGCCGAGGCCGGTCCTAGCGTCCGGCCCAGCGCCCGGGCTCACGCGGCTCAAGCAGGTGTGATCGAACGTCAGCGGGCTTGCATGGACGGGACGCGAGGACCGCAATAGCGTCCGCGCCAATCTTACATGCACGAGGAGCAGCGATGTCGTCCATCATCCCGATTTCCAGCGGCCGGCTCGCCGGCAAGTCTCCATCCACGCCATCGCGTCGGGCGGGCCATGCCCTTGCCCTGTCGATGGCCGCCGGTTTCGCAATCCTGCCGCTTTCGGCGCTTGCCAGTGAGGTCAACGATGTCGACGGCGTCGCCATCAAGGGTCAGGACCCGGTGGCCTATTTCCGCCAGGGCAAGCCCGTCGACGGATCGGCTGAATTCACCGCGGTCTACAAGGGTGCGACGTTTCGCTTCGCCTCCGCCGCCAATCGCGACGCGTTCCGGGCGAAGCCCGAGGCTTTCGCCCCGCAATATGGCGGCTTTTGCGCCTTCGGCACCTCGCGCGGCTACAAGGCCGACATCGATCCGCAGGCTTTCACCATCGTCGATAACAAGCTCTACCTGAATTACTCGAAGAAGGTTCAGGCCGAGTGGAAGCAGGACATTCCCGGCTACATCGCCAAGGCGGACGGCAACTGGCCAACCGTGGTCAAGACCGACAAGGTCTATCGCTGACCTTTTCCATTTGAATCCTCGCATCACGGCCGGAATTCGGTCGCGTTTTCGAACGACCGGAGCGTCCCATGACGGAAATGCCTTCCCTGCGCGCTGAACTCGCTGCTATCGCCGCCGGTTCGAAGAGCCGGTTGCCGGCCGAGGCAATCGCCGCCATGGCCGCCGGCACACAGACCCTGCGCGACAGCGGCCTTGCCGGTCGCGCCCTGAAGGTCGGGCAGGTTGCTCCGAATTTCACCCTCGCCGACGATGGCGGCGAAATCGTCTCGCTCGAACGCCTGCTCGCCAGGGGTCCGGTGGTCGTGACGTTCTATCGCGGCGTCTGGTGCCCCTATTGCAATGCCGATCTGAAGGCCTTGCAGCGGGCCCTGCCGCGTTTCGCGCAGGCTGGCGCCAGTCTGGTTTCGATCTCGCCGCAGAATGCCTCGAACAGCCGCAAGGCCAAGCGCGATAACGGCCTCGATTTCCCGATCCTCTCCGATCCCGGCAACGAGGTGGCGGCGCATTATGGCTTGCGCTTCACCCTGGAGCCGCAGGTGAAGGTGCTTTACCGCGATCGCTTCGGCATCGATCTTGAGCGCTTCAACGGCGATGCCAGCTGGACCCTGCCAATGCCGGCCCGCTTCGTGATCGCCCGCGATGGCGTGGTCGCCTATGCCGAGGTCGATCCCGATTATACGACGCGGCCCGATCCCTCGGAGCTCCTGCCGGCGCTGGCCGCCCTGGCGCAGGCGGCCTGAGATGGGCGCCACGTCCCGCCACATTGTTCGTACCCTGATCGCCGGACTGGCCTGGGCCTTCGCGGCCGGAGCTGCCCTCGCCGATCAGCCGGTCGCGTTCAAGGCGTCGGACGGTCTGGAGGTCGGCGGCACGTATTACGGCACGCCGGGAAGCAGTCGGCCGCTGGTGCTGCTGTTTCACATGGCGTCGTCCAACCGCGGCGAGTATCGGGCCATCGCGCCGCGACTCAATCAGCTTGGTTTCGACGCCCTCGCCATCGACCAGCGTTCCGGCGGCGCGGGGTTTGGCGCGCGTAACGAGACGGCGGCGCGGCTCGGCCGGGGAGCCACCTTCGACGAGGCGTTGAAGGATCTGGAGGCGGCGCTCGCGTGGGCGCGTGGCCAGAAGCCCGCACGGCCGATCATCGTCTGGGGGTCGAGCTACTCGGCTTCGCTGGTCTTCCTGCTCGCAGCCTCCCATCCGGGCGAGATCGCCGGCGTGCTGTCTTTCTCGCCCGGCGAATATCTCAACCGCTCGGGCGCGGTGCGCGAGGCGGCGCGCAAGGTCGGCGTGCCGGTTTTCGTCAGCTCCGCGAGTGATTCCGGCGAGATCAGCGAGGCGCGGGCGATTCTCGCGGCAGCTGCCTCGCCTTCCAAGACCCAGTTCGTGCCCAAATCCGGACTGCATGGCTCCTCGACGCTTGATCCCGCCCGTAACCCGCGCGGCGCCGAGGAGAACTGGACGGCGGTCGCGGCCTTCCTCGATCGCCTCAAGCCCTGACCTGTCGGCCACCGATGCGCTCCTGGCGGCGCAGCATGTCGAACGCCATCAGATGTGTCGCCCCGGAAATGCCGACGCCATAGAGGGGAATCAGCGCCATCGGCAGCAGCGCGATCTCCGCCATGCGCGGGTCGAGCAGCAACGTGTGCGTCAATCCGGTCCCGACCGCGACGACGAAGTCGGCGAATCCGAAAACATGGAAGCGAAAGATGTCGCGATCGGTCGTGGGCCGGCGCAGGAGCCAGGCGGCATAGGCGCCAGCCAGGAGATCGCCGACGCCGGCTAGAATCCAGAACACCGGCGGCAGCAGGCCCTGCGCGCCATACCAGAAGAAAAGCAGTGCCGCTGGTATCCGCCAGGTGTGGAACATCAGGATGCGGCGGTGGCCGATCCGGTCCATGAAGCGCTGAAAGCGCGGCGAAGCCAGATACCACAAGGTCGGCGCGACAATCGTCACCGCGACGATGAGGCCGATCACCGGGAGATGGATCGCGGCGAGGACCCCGCTGGCGGCGGCGACGATGACAATAGCGGCCCAGACGAGGCAGAGGGCCGCGAGAAGCGCGGCAAACGGCCGGTCGACGGGCGGATTGGCCATGCCAGGAGAGACGGCGGCAGGAGAGACGATGGGTGGCCTGACGGTATGGGAAGAGGATAGCGTCATTGTTATTCCTTTCGTATTTGTGTGTAGTTACACGTTTATGGCTCAAGACCGGACGAGGGACGGGTGGCGACTTGAACAAGGTCCGGGAGAGGGCTCAGCCCAGCGATCGCAAGGTTGCCTGCAAGGCCGGCCATTCGGCGTTACCGAGGCGGCGGTGGCTGTCGGCCTGCACCTTGCGCCACAGCGGCAGCGCCTGGCCAAGGCGTGCGTGCCCTGCCTCCGTCAGCCGCAGTCCGCGCACCCGTGCGTCGCGGTGCGTCCGCTCGGTCGCGACGAAATGCTGCATTTCAAGCGGCTTGAGATTCCGGTTGAGCGTCGTGCGGTCCATTCCGAGCGCCTCCGCCAGCGACCCGACCGGCATCGCCTCGTCGCGCAGCAAGGCGGTGAGAATCGAGAACTGGCCCGAGGTCAGGCCGCAGGACCGCAAGGCCTCGTCGTAGCGCCGCGTCAGCCGCCGCGCTGCCTTGCTCACGCCCAGGAAGACGCATGCCTGCCCGATCTCGCTCGCCGTGATTCCATCCAGTTCCATGACGACTTGATATGTGCAATTGCACGTATTTTCAAGCTGGTAGATTCCAGCCGGTTTCGGCGGGGTGGGGGCCCCTGGTGGGGCGAGTTTCACCTTCCAGGTGCACGTGTGACCGTCGTGGAGCCAGTGCGCCTCTCCTGGTGCGTGGACCGCCCTCGTGGTGCGACGGTGGGCGCTACCGCCCGGATTCGGTCCGTGCACGCAACACGTGGCGCGGAGGACATTCCGGCATAACTGAGGCGGTCCGGAACATTATGGCGACTTCATGGTTTTGTCTGACAGGCCGGATTGTCCGACAACGCAGACCACGAGGTTGCCATGCTCAAGGTTGTCATCGTTGCCCTTGCTTTTGTCTGCGCCTCCGCGGTCACCTTCACCCAGAGCGCCCAAGGCGCCAGCACGCAGATGGCCGGGGCTGCCACGGGCGCCGTTGGCGGTGCTCTCGTCGCCGGGCCGATCGGCGCCGTCCTCGGCGGAGTTGGCGGCGCCATTGTCGGCAACATCATCGGCGAGGCCAAGCCGGCCTTCCGCCAGCCCGCGATCGCCATGCTCAGGCCGTCCCACGATTTCGCCGGGCCGCTGGTTCCCGGCACCGTGCTGCCATCCGACCAGATCGTCACCTATGCCGTGCCGGCCGAATACGGCAAGACCGCGTATCGCTACGCGATCGTCAACGACCGCACGGTTCTCGTCGAACCCGAAACCGGCCGCATCGTCCAGATCGTCGACTGATCGCTCGCCAGACATCGCAAGAGGTTAAGCACCGCGAGACGTTCCCAAATCGATTTTACGGATCGCCTCGGCCGGTACATCGCTTCCGCCAGGCCGGGTTCGCCGGCGACCCGTCCGGCTCCAACGCTCACCTGAAACAGGCTTCGTGGCCCGCTGCGCTGTTTTCCATCGTGTTTCAGTCTCTTCCCTCGAAATCCGACGCATCCCCCCGCCTGAAGGAGTCCACCATGTCGCTTGGCACCATCATCCTGATCATTCTGGTCCTCGCCCTGCTTGGCGGCTTCAGCGGGCGCTTCGGCGGTTACGGCTACGGCATGGGCCATCGCGGCACCGGATTGATCGGCGTCGCTCTCGTCATCGTGCTCGTGCTCGTCCTGCTTGGGCGAGTCTAACCCGAAGCAGGCGGGAGGCCACGTCAGGCGGGCGTGTCGTCCGACGTAATCTGCTCGTGGAGATAGGGCTCGACCGGCCCCGAGAGTTTCACGGTCATCGGATTGCCGGCCCTGTCCTTCGCGGTGCCGGCGGTCAGGCGCACCCAACCCTCGCTGACGCAATATTCCTCGACATTGGTCTTTTCCACGCCCTTGAAGCGGATGCCGACGCCGCGCTCCAGCAAAGCCGCGTCGTAATATGGGCTCTTCGGGTTGGAGGACAGGCGGTCGGGCAGGGCGCGAGAGGGCGGTGCGGGGGAGGGCAGGG